>OLPO01000373.1_pt1 | contig 37684 bp, 29 predicted proteins | sample 1672831 | NCBI WGS metagenome assembly OLPO01 (sample SAMEA3136728, study PRJEB25190) | human gut metagenome
ACCTCCCGGTTATCAGCCGGACGCTCTAACCAACTGAGCTACAGGTCCATCGCGCGGTGACTATATTAGCCCAGACCGTTTTTCTAAGTCAACGACTTTTTTAAAAAAATTTTTTAGTTGGCTCATATATCGAAATCGCACGCGCTTTCCCCTTATTTTGGGTACTATTACTATCCGATTCAAGCAGGTGAAATATTCCTATCCCATCATCGTCTATAAGGAGGTGCCATAATGATCCGCGTTGATATCGAAACCATCGTTATGGCCGCCGGTCCACATCCGTCCCTCATCGTCCTACGCGAGCGCGAAACCTCAGAGTCAAACGAAGCCCCTCTTCGCGCCCTCTCCATCCAGACCGGGTCCTTCGAGGCCGCTGCGCTGAGCCAGGGAATTGACGGGAAGAACCCCGGACGACCTATCACACACGATTTCACCGTCAATGCCGTTAAAGAGCTTGGCGCCAAAATCGCTCGCGTTGAGATTTCCCACATGGAAACCCCGGTTTTCTTCGCCAACGTCATCATTCTCGATCAAAACGGCAAAGAGCACGCAGTCGATGCGCGCCCAAGCGATGCACTCGCTTTTGCTGTGCGCGTAAACGCCCCCATCTATGTTGAGGACGACATTATGAACCGCGCGGGCACCTTCTCATACCAGACCGACACGAACGATGAGGCGGAGCAGCAAAAATTCGACGAGTTCGTCCACACGCTCTCCCCCGACGACTTCTAGTCGACCCAGCTTTCTTACAGCAACATAAACCCTCGCCTCAAACACGAAGGGCCCATCCAATGGATGGGCCCTTCTTTAGTCATCTTCTATGTCGACGATAAACCGGCTATTCGTCAATCGAATCCCCGGCAGGCTCTTCTGCCGCGCCATCGTCGCCACCCGCCGCTTCTGGCTTTTCCTCGGCCTCTCCGGAAGCCTCAGCCTTCTCTGTAGCGCTCTCCATACGCGCAACGGCAGTTACGCGGTCGCCATCCGCCACAGTCATCATCTTGACGCCCTGTGTCGCGCGACCAGTCTGAGAAATCTCGTCGGTCTTCACGCGAATCACCGTGGCGCCCTCGGTGACAATAAACAGCTCATGCTGCGGCCCCACGGTCTTCATTGCCGCCAGCTGACCCTTGCGGTCGGTCATCTGAATGGTGAAGACGCCCTGGCCGCCGCGGTTTTGCTCGGGATAGTCGGCGACCGGAGTACGCTTGCCAAAGCCATGCTCGGTGATGACAAAGAGGTCGCCCGTACCGTTGGAAACCTCCATACCCAGGACACTTGCGCCGTCTTTCATAGTGATGCCGCGCACACCGCTGGTATCGCGGCCCGTGGCACGCACTTGATCCTCACCGAAAACGATAGCCTTGCCCGCAGTCGTCGCCATGATGATCTTGTCGCCCTCGCGCACGCGGCGAACGTTGAGCAACGCATCGCCATCTTTTAGGTTGATGGCGATAATGCCATCGCGACGGCTGCGGTCGTAAGCGCTCATAACCGTCTTCTTAATCATGCCGCTGCTGGTTGCAAACAGCAGATATTCATCTTCGGGGAACTCGCGGCAAGAAATCACACTGGCAATCTTCTCGCCCTCTTCGAACGGCAGCAGGTTAACGATCGCCGTTCCGCGCGCCTGACGCGAACCTTCGGGAAGCTCGTGAACCTTAAGGCGATACACCTTGCCACGGTTGGAGAAAAAGAGCACGTACTCATGAGTACTGGCGATAAACATCTCTTCGATGACATCGTCTTCTTTCAAGCTCACGCCCGTGACGCCCTTGCCGCCGCGCTTTTGAGCACGATAGGCAGCCACAGGAATACGCTTGACGTAACCGGTATGAGTGATGGTGACGACCATCTCCTCGTCGGCAATGAGGTCCTCTACATCGAGGTTGCGCTCCGCCGCTGCGATCTTGGTGCGACGCTTATCGCCAAACTTACGGGAGATCTCGCGCATCTCCTCTTTAATCACACCCAGAATCTTCTCCTCATGGGCAAGAAGGTCCTCGTAGTAGGCAATGGCGCGGCGCAGACCGTCCAGTTCTTCTTGGATCTTATCGCGCTCAAGACCGGTCAGGCGACGCAGCTTCATCTCAAGGATGGCGGTGGTCTGTTCGGTCGTGAAACCAAAGCGCTCGATCAGACGAGCAGAAGCCTCGGAATCGGTACGCGAAGAACGGATAATCGAGATGACCTCGTCGATATGGTCGAGAGCCATGAGATAGCCCTCGAGGATATGCGCGCGAGCTTGAGCCTTCTTAAGGTCAAAGCGTGTGCGGCGGGTAACGACATCAACCTGATGGTCAATGTAGTACTGCAACATCTCGCGCAGGGAGAGACACTTGGGCACGCCATTGACAAGCGCCAGGTTGTTGGCGCCAAACGTGGTCTGTAGCGAGGTGTACTTATAGAGGTTATTGAGAACAACCTGCGGGATAACATTCTTCTTGAGCTCGATGACAAGACGAATACCCTTCTGGTTCGACTCATCGCGCATATCGGAAATACCCTCGACGCGCTTCTCGTTCACCAGCTGAGCGATCTTTTCCTGCAGGGTGCCCTTGTTGACCATATAGGGGATCTCGGTGAACACCAGACGGTTGCGGCCCGTCTTGGTGGTCTCGACATGAGCCTTGGCGCGCACGGTGATGGAACCGCGACCGGTCTCATAGCTTTGACGAATACCGTCGGAGCCCATGATGATGGCACCTGTCGGGAAATCGGGGCCCGGCATGATTTGCATGAGCTCGTCGACCGTCGCGTCTGGATTGTCGATGAGGTAGCAAGTTGCCTCAATTGCCTCGGTAAGGTTGTGCGGAGCGATATTCGTCGCCATGCCAACAGCAATACCCTGGCTGCCGTTGACCAGCAAGTTGGGGAAACGTGCCGGCAGGGCAACAGGCTCTGCCAGGGATTCGTCGTAGTTGGGCTGCCAGTCAACGGTGTCCTTTTGCAAATCGCGCAGGAGCTCCATGGCGGGTTTCGCCAAACGGCTCTCGGTGTAACGCATGGCAGCCGCGGAGTCGCCATCGATGTTGCCAAAGTTGCCATGGCCGTCGATGAGCGGGGTGCGCATCGAGAACCACTGGGCAAGACGCACCATCGTTTCGTAGACCGCCAAGTCACCGTGCGGGTGGTACTTACCGATTACTTCACCGACGGTCCAGGCAGACTTCTTGTGCGGGCGGTTGGGATAGATACCGCTCTCGTTCATCGCGTATAGGATACGACGGTGAACCGGCTTCAAGCCGTCACGAACATCCGGCAGGGCGCGGGCGGTGATGACCGACATCGAATACTCGATGAAGGACTGCTTCATTTCCTGACCGAACTCGGAAATCTGCAGCTGACCACCGTTGATATCCTCGCCGGCATCGGTACCGCGGTCCACGGCACCAAAGCTCTCCTCGAGCTCCGCGTCATCATCCTCTTCTTCGTCTTCGGCGTCGGGGTTATAGGAGTCGGGATCTCCGTCCTCTCCCTGTTCTGCCCGCGCGAGCAAACGGCGCAGATCGTCGGGCATGCCCTCCGACTGCTCGTTGTCGTTATTGTTCATATCTTCCGCCACGTACTACCTCCTTGGTTGGTCGTGGTTACGTTCATTCATGCAGCTGCTCAATCAACCCGTCCCAGAACTTTCACCGAGAGAAAAACGCTATCCTCCCGACAACGAAGACGGGTTTTCCAGGTGCCCGAGATTACCTTGAAAGAGGAGGGAAGCGTACTTAGGTACGCGACCGACGATTGAAGGGCAAGGTCGGGTGCCTGGGAAAGCCGCGCAGGTTAGGCATCCAGGAAGCGAGCGTCGTGGGCATGCTTCTCGATATACTCACGGCGATAGCTAACCTCGGAGCCCATGAGCTCTCGCACGGCGCGGTCGGCAGTGATGGCATCCTCGATAGTCACACGCTGCAGAATACGGGTCTTGGGGTCCATGGTGGTCGAGGCAAGCTGCTTGGGATCCATCTCTCCCAGACCCTTGTAGCGCTGGACGGTGTAGCCCTTGCGCTTCTTGGTGATCTTGCCGCCCTCTGTCTTGCCTTCTTCATCGCCATCGTCGGGGTTGAGGCCAAGACTGCGGATGGTATCGGCCAAGATCTCGTCTTCGGGCTGTCTGCCATTGGGATAGACATAGTGAATCTTGTTGCGCACCTTGATGCCAAAGATCGGCGGGCACGCCACGTAGACATAGCCGGCATCGATCAACGGACGCATGTACTTGTAGAAGAACGTAAGCAGCAGGATACGGATATGGGCGCCGTCGACATCTGCATCGGTCATGATGATGATCTTGTGGTAGCGGGCCTTGGTGATATCAAAATCTCCGCCATCGCCCGAACCCGTAGTCACGCCGCAGCCAATGGCCGTGATGAGCGACTGAATGGTGTCGGAGGAGAAAGCTCGGTGATCGCCCACGCGCTCGACGTTCAAGATTTTGCCGCGCAGGGGCAAGATGGCTTGGATGTCTCGGCGGCGGCCGTCCTTAGCGGAGCCACCTGCCGAGTCGCCCTCTACAATGAAGAGCTCGGTCATCTCGGCATCACGCACTGAGCAGTCGGCAAGCTTTCCGGGGAGCGACGCGGTCTCGAGTAAGCTCTTGCGGCGCGTCGCCTCGCGTGCCTTGCGTGCCGCGTTGCGAGCCTTGGATGCCTGCTGGGCCTTCTTGACGATTTCACGACCCTGCTTGGGGTGCTCCTCAAGGTAATCGGTCAGACCGTCGGTAACGATCTTGAGCACCAGCGTACGCATAAAAGAGCTGCCGAGTTTAGCCTTGGTCTGACCCTCGAACTGCGGGTCGGCAAGCTTGACGGAGATGACGGCAGAAAGGCCCTCGCGCACGTCATCACCCGTGAGATTGGATTCTTTCTCCTTAAGGATGCCCTGCTTGCGTGCATAGTCGTTGATCACACGTGTAAGCGCGGTGCGGAATCCTTCGAGATGCATCCCTCCCTCGGGGGTGTAGATATCGTTGGCAAAGCTCATGACCGTCTCGGAATACGACGTATTCCACTGCAGGGCAACCTCGACATCTCCCATCCTATCGGTAGGAGCCCCCTCTTCGGACGTTCCCTCGATATAGATGGGGTCCTTTAGGGCCTCAGGGACATCCTTGCCCTCGTTGAGGAATTTGACGAAGTCGATAATACCGCCGGCATAGCAAAATTCCTCGACGCGCGGTGTGCTCTCACGCTCATCGGTGAGGACGATCTCGAGATTCTTATTCAAAAACGCCGTTTCCTGCAGGCGATTGTGCAGGATATCGAAATCATAAACGGTGGTCTCGAAGATCTCCCCGTCAGGCCAGAAGGTCACGGACGTACCCGTTTCCTGGGAAGTTCCAACTTCCTTCATCTTTTCCACGGTGTTACCGCGCGAGAACTGCATCTCGTAGATTTTGCCATCGCGCCTAACCTGCACGATCATCTTCTTTGACAAGGCGTTAACAACCGAAACGCCCACGCCGTGCAAGCCACCCGACACCTTATAGGCGGAGTTATCAAACTTGCCGCCGGCATGCAGGATGGTCATAACGACCTCGAGAGTCGGAATCTTCTTGACCGGGTGCTCATCCACAGGAATACCACGGCCATTGTCAACAACGGTGATGGAGTTGTCCGCATGCACCGTCACCAAAATCTTGGAGCAATACCCCGCCATGGCCTCGTCGACCGCGTTATCGACGATCTCCCATACCAGATGATGCAATCCGGAAGAGCTCGTCGAGCCGATATACATACCCGGACGCTTGCGAACGGCCTCAAGACCCTCAAGGATCTTAATTTCGTTGCCATCGTATGACTCTTCTTTAGCCACGCGCCAACTCCCTCTCTTTACGCAAATAGAGATAACCTTACATATTCTAGCCTACATTCAGGGTCCTACATAAGGTACAAATAGCGCTCTGGGGCCACCAGAGGCCGAATATGGCTATTTCGTTGATTTGCGGGTCTTGTCTAGCGAAAGCCCCGCGCCCATCGCGGATTTAAGCGCTCTTTGAAGACCTTCATCCTTGATATGGGAAACACGAGCATCGATTGCGGCAACATCGGCAGAGGAAAGCTCGGCTCGAGGCAGACCTGCGCAAGGCGAGGACTTGACCTTGTTCGCAGCGGAAGACGCCGCGCGCGGAGCTTCATATCCCTTTCGGGACAGTTTGAACACCAGGGCCGAGACGCGCACCCCACACGCCTCCATACGCGCACGGATAATCTCGCGCAAAACGGTGAGTTCGTTGACCCACGAGGAGCCGTCGACGTACACGACGAGCTCCCGCGTCTCGGGGACAAAGTGTAGGCCGCACACATGCTGACCCTCGCGCGTGCGGGCACAAACGGTATTCCAGGCACGGTAAACCTCCCGCGCCCGTTCTGCCTCTAAAAATGCTTCGCGCTTGGCAGGGGTTGCATCGTCGTAAATGCGGCGCTTCTCCTGCTCGAGGATGCTTCCGAGCCCCTGCGTGGCGCCAAAGCGATCACTTCCTCTCGCCATCGATATGCACCACCTTCGCGCGGTCTATAACATCGTTGGAAAAATAGCCAAGGTTCGTCGTGGTGATGATCGTCTGGATCTCGCCTTGCACAAACCCGGTTATCGCCTCGCGGCGGCGGGCGTCGAGCTCGCTCATCACGTCGTCCAGGAGCAACATGGGGTATCTACCTAAAATATCGCTCGCCACCTCCGCCTCGGCGATTTTCCAAGCAAGCACAAGGCTTCTTTGCTGCCCTTGACTCGCAAAGTCGCGCGCTTCCCTTCCATCGATGGAAAAGGAGATCTCGTCACGATGCGGCCCCACCACCGTGATACCGCGGCGGCGCTCGTCCTCGGCTGCGCGGCCCAGGGCGCCACGGAAGAGCTCCTCTATCTCGGCACGCGAAGTCGATATGTCAATTTCTCCCACCGTCGACTGATAGGAAAGGCCGAGGGCTTCGGTGGGCGCGATGGCACGGTAGGCGTCAACCATGCGCAAGCGAATGCGCTCGAGTAGCGACAGCCGATGGGAAAGCAGGGCGGAGCCCGTCTGTACCAACGCTTCGTCCCATGCCCCCAACAAGTCGGTAGGAACGGGATATTCTTTGAGCAGGCTGTTGCGCTGCTCGACGATGCGAGCATATGACGAAACCAGATGGGCGTAGCGATCGTTGAGCTGAATGCCGAAATCGTCGAGCGCAGCCCTGCGATGCGAAGCTGCGCGCTTGATCATATCGAGGTGGTCGGGGCAGAACAATATGCTTGGAACCAAGCCCCGCATCCCGGCGGCCGAAGTACGTTTGCCGTTTGAAAAGAAGCTCTTCTTTCCCTCGGAACAGACAAGCGCGTGCTCGACCCGCCGTCCCTCGCCCGTAAACGAAAGATCGATACGACAAGTGCCCTCGCCGTTGCGCACCAGCTGAGATGCCGTGGGACGGCGAAACGATTGCCCCGCCGTCAACAGCTGAACCGACTCTATGAGGTTGGTCTTCCCCACCGCGTTGCGGCCGATGAGAATCGTGATATCGGGATCGAGTTCGACATCAAATTCCTCAAAGCTACGGTAGTTATGCACCGAAAGAGTGCGTGCGAGCACATCCATTAGACACGAACGGGCATGACCAGATAGATGTAGTTGATCTTGTCATAAGACTTAAAGACGCCCGGACGTCCCTCGGTGAGCTCAAGCGTGATCTCTTTCTCGTGGCCAAGCGCATTCAGGCAACCAAAGATGTAGCTGTAGTTGAATCCAACCATGCAGTTGGTTCCCTCAACACCGGTCTCGATCGTCTCGCTCGCCTGATCTTGATCGCTGGAGTACGCAGACAGCGTAAGGGTGTTTGCATCGGTGTCCACATCGAAGCGAACAGCAGAGTTCGAAGGCGCAACAACGGTGACGCGCTTGAGCACAGCATTAAAAGAGGAGACGTCGAGATTGACCGAAGTCGAACAGGTATCAGGCAAAAGACCCTTGTAGTCCGGGAACATACCCTCGATGCGGCGCGCCACATATGTCGTGTTTTCGGCCATGAAAACAACTTGGTTGTCGGTTGCGCCCACAGTGATGGTGCCATGGGCGGGAGCGATGGACAGGGCATCATTGAAGGCGTCGGAAGGAACAATGAGCTCAAAGCTCCCCTCGAGCGAGGAGGTCTCAACCTGCGTATCGCATACCGCAAGACGGTATGCGTCGGTGGCCACCAGGCGCAGCATGTTATTTTCGACCGTCATTTGCACGCCGGTGAGAACCTGACGGTTCTTATCGGTAGAGGTGACGCGCCAAACACGCGATACCATTTCGGACAAAATGTCGGTAGGAAGTTCGACAGAGCGCTCAAGAGCAAGCGTGGGGAACTCCGGGAAATCGACTGCATCGAGCGTGTTCAACCTAAAGGAGCTCTTGGCGCAGGTGATGGAAACCTGTCGATCTTCCACAACAAAGTTAACCGGCGCGTCAGGAAGCGTCTTTGTAATACTGGCGAGCATCTTGCAGGGAACAACCACGCGACCAGGTTCATCCACACGGGCGGCAACACGATGACGAATAGAGATGGTGTAGTTGCTTGTTTGGAACTCAAGAACGCCGTCTTCCGCTTTGATGAGAACGCCGGAGAGGATGGGAAGTGTAGATGCACTCGCAATGCCCTTTTGTACGATGGCGAGAGCATCTGCGAGAGAAGACTGACTGACGGTGAAGCGCATCTCTATTACCTTTCTTCTATATATAGATAAATCTAATAATAGTAATAAGACGGTGGAAGAAGTTGACTACTGGCATTTGCGCAGGTAAGAGGCTTTTTCTTTTCAGCTTTCCACCTGTTGACAACGCCCGTTCTTTTCAACAGCCTGCACGCGCACAAAATCTTTCAACGCGTTCCCAGAAGTTGCCGACAAGTTTCCCTCTTCTTTTCCGTTACTTTTCAACAATGATTATGACTTAAGGATGATCTTGTTCTTGAGCTGTGCGAGCTCCTCGCCAAAATTAGCATCCTCTCGAAGTTTTCCTTCCACGACGCTGATACTGTGGACAATGGTGGCGTGGTCTCGTCCAAATACCGCTCCGAGGGCGGCCTGGGATTTCACGTCGCACATGTCATTTACCAGGTAGATAGCAACATGACGGGCAAACGCGATTGTTTTTTGCCTCTTTCTGCCAATCATGTCCTCATGGCTGATGTTGTAATAGCCTTCCACGACAGACTGTACGGTTTTGGGTGCAATAACCTTTCTCGCTGTATCGAAGTACTCGTTTGCCACCGCATCGATATCCTCTGCGGACAGCTCTTTTCCAGCCTGTTCTTTTTCATAAGAGAGACTGGCACAGCGTTCGCAGAAGCTTTCGAGTTCGCGGATGTTGTTGCCCGATACCTCCGCCATATGCTTGAGGTGATCTTCGGTGAGGTGCCCTTCGTGCATCTGCAAGTTGGAGAAAATCGATGGTGCACCGGCTGCGGGAAGTTCGTGCGTATTGGAAGCCATTCGCTTGCAATAGTTTTGCAAGATGAGGTACTTCATTTCGAATCCAGGCTCAGAGATAAGGCAGAGCATGCCGGAACTAAAGCGGCTCGTGAGGCGCTCATCCATGCCAAGGTCTTTTGGCGCGCGGTCTGAGGCGATGACGATTTTCTTGTTTTCGCGAATGTATTCGTCCATCAAGCTAAAAAAGTAGTCGATGCTCGCCTGCTTACCGATGATGTTTTGAATATCGTCGATGATCAAGACGTTGGCCTCGTGATATTCGCGAAGGATGCTGTGTCCGTCGTTTTTTTGCTTGGCAACTTCGTTAATGAAGTCATCGATATAGGTCTGGCTATTGGCATATTTAACCGTGATCTCGGGTTTGTCGACTGCCAAGAAGTTTTTGATTGCAAACAGAAGATGCGTTTTGCCCAAGCCTGATTTTCCGTAGATGAAAAGTGATGTGCACTCGCCCGGCACCTCCACGCTTGCTGTGAAGCGTAGGGCGGATTGATACGCATGTCTGTTTTCCACACCTGGGACGAAGGTGTCGAAGGTGAACTTCGAGTTAATGCCCGCGGCGGGCTCGATTGTCTTTGCCTGTTGAGGTTCTTCGGCGGGCGTGGTTTCACGTGAAGCAACCGGTGCCGTCTCCTGCTGTTTCATGCTGTTCATCATGCGCTGAAACATCTCGGGCGTCATCGTGTTGTTGACTTTGACGCTTGTGGGCTCTGCGTCTCGGTTGGTCCGATGCGGCATCGGTATATCGGAAAACGCGCTCGCTTGCGCTGCGAAGCCGCGGTTTTCAACTGATTTTGAAGATACGTTCGCCTCTTGGGCTGCGGGTGCTGCCGCTGGTGAATATGCTGCTTGGACAGATGCCTGGGGCACCGGCGGCTGTACTTGTGCCGGCGCGGGCATCGCGGGGACCTCGACTCTGAGTGCCATCGGTGCAAAGGTAATCTCTTCCAGATAGCGCTCTATCGTCTCCTGCTGCTTGAGCAGGTAGGTTGATGCAAACCTGCTTGGAACCTGCAGAGTGAGAGACTCGTCGTCCAGCGACACGGGGATGGATTGACCGAGCATGTTGATGAGTCGCGTGTCGAGCCCATCGCGCTGGCAAAACGAGATGATGTCATCGAGGAGAATCTGGGCCTCGTTATCCATTGTTCACATCCTCTCGGGGCATCTGTTCTTCCATCCATGCTCGGCCTGTGTCGGTGAGCATGTACTTTTGACCGTGCTTGTGGATAAAGCCCGATCTTTGAAGGTTGGAGAGCTCTCGTGACCATGTGGCCGGAGACGATCCAAATACGTGTCCTAGGTCGGTGGGTCCGCAGGTGGCGTTGGACATCAGGAAAGATAGGGCCTGCTGACCGCGGGGGCTGACAAAAATTGCATTCGCCTGCGCTGCCGGCCCGCCCATTGTGGGCATGCCCATTGCGGGCGTTGCCTGCTGGTATGCCTGTTGGGGAACCGCTGGGTATCCTTGCTGGGGAAATCCCGGCGTCGTGTATCCCTGTTGAGGAAATCCCTGCTGAGGGTAGGCGGCGGGGATGTATGTGCCTTGCATTCCGTAGGGTTGTTGATACGGAAGCTGCATGCCCTGCTGGCCATATTGCATCTGATATTGCCATGCTCCCGGCTGCTGCGGCATCATCTGCTGCCATTGCTGCTGCGTGCCCGCGGTGGGCATCCCCGGCGCCCCCATTGCCCCTGTCGCTCCTGTGCCCGTGGGCATATCCATAGGGTGAGGTACCGCGCCCCTGATTGCCCCTGATGTATGGGACATCGAGATCTCGTTTACACGAGCCGGGTCGAGCGTGACCGTCACCACGGTTCCACCATTGAGGTTGTCCTCGATAGAAACAATTCCCCCTGCATTTTCAAGATATTGTTGAACCAGGGGAAAGCCCGCTCCCGTGCCGCGGATATAACGCTTTTGGTCGCTATCGGCAGACGTGATGCCAAACTCGAAGGCCAGCTCTTTATCCTCGATTCCCGGTCCCTGATCTGCAAAACGAATTGTGTTTCCCCCATCGAGAATCGAGATGATCGGTTCCACGAAATGGGCGTGGATGAAGTTTTCCACGATTTCACGGATAACCATCACCGAGATGGAGCCGCCTTGCTCTTTCATATTTTTATACACCGTGTTGGTGATTTCTTCGAGGTAGGGGCGTGTTGCCTGTGGGGAGATGACAATGACGCGCGGTGTCGAGAACATATCGTCATAGATAGCGATGCGCGTGGCGTAGCTCACGCTCGCGGTCTTCTCCTGCTCGGAGGCGTGATGTTGTTGCGCTTTACCGGTGAGATGGGCGTTATCGGGTGCCGGATCCCCCGAGTCCACAAAGGGGTAGAAATCGTCTGACATCGTTTTCTTTCTCAACAGTTTTCTCGTGTCTTCAAGGATAGCAGCAACGTGCATAAGGTTTTTTCACTTTTCAACAACTTTTCCCAAATGGATGAAAAGTGAAAAAACGCAATGAAAAGTTATCAACGCTTTCAACGTGAGCTGTTGAAAACTTGAGAAAAGGGCATGAAAAAGTGTGAAAACAATCGTTGAGTGTTTTAAAAGTTTTGAAAAACGTGAAGAAACCTATGGTGACTTGGGTTCTTTTAGATTCTTTTGATTGACATCGGCGCATCATATTCCCTACAATTTCAAAGCTCAGGTGTCTAAATCGTGAACTCACGAAATGCAGCAGGAGGATTTTTACCATGAAGCGTACTTACCAACCTAATAAGCGCAAGCGTGCTAAGACTCACGGCTTCCGTGCTCGTATGGCTACCAAGGGCGGCCGCGCCGTGCTCGCTCGCCGTCGTGCCAAGGGCCGCAAGCGTCTGACCGTCAGCGATAAATAAGCGCATGCTTCTCGCATGAGGACATTGAAGTCTCGAAAAGATTTCGAGCATGTGTTCACGCAGGGGAAGCGGTATAACCATCCCCTGATAAGAATGGTTATATGTGGTTCAAGCAACGAAGGCGATCCAGGTCGGGTCGCCTTCGTTGCTGCCAAAAGGCTGGGTTGCGCCGTTGTGCGCAATCGCTCTAAGCGCGTTTTGAGAGAAGCCGCACGTACGTGTCGCCTACCGAGAGATGGGTACGAGATCATTCTATTTGCAACCCCCAAGACCCGCACATCCTCTCCTGCAGAGATGACGGCGGCTCTTGAGTCCTTATGTGTTCGGGCTGGTTTGGATGGATAGTGCGCGTCGGCCGCCTCTTCAGCGCGCGGCCATAGCGCTCATTCGGTGCTATCAGCGTTATATTTCACCCCTCCTACCCGATTCATGTATATACTTCCCCACATGTTCGCAATATGCTGTCGAAGCTGTGGGCAAGTATGGTGTTCTTAAAGGCTGCTGGCTTGGATTGCGCCGCATTCTTCGGTGTAATCCCTTGCATGACGGCGGCTATGATCCCGTGCCGTGAGGCATGATTCGTATCGGAGGATTATTACATGTGGGATTGGATCGTTAACGTCCTTTTTCAGATTCTTGCGTTGATTCAGCAGTTTGCTGTCGACTGGGGTCTGTCCATCATCATCTTGGTTGTCATCATTCGTTTGCTCTTGACGCCGCTGATGATCAAGTCGAGCAAGTCTACCGCTCGCATGCAGGTGCTTACTCCTAAGATTCAGGAGATTCAGGAGCGCTATGCCGACGACCCACAGCGTCAGTCGCAGGAGATGCAGAAGTTTTACGCCGAGAATAAGTTCAGCCCCTTTGGCGGCTGCTTGCCTTTGCTGATTCAGATGCCCATCTTGTGCGCCCTGTTTACGCTTCTCCAGCACCTTGGTGATTACTTTGACGGAGAGACCTTCTCCTTCTATGGCATCCTTCCCAACCTTCAGACCTCTGTTGCCGCTACCTTGCCTCAGGGTTTTGGCGTTGCCGCACCGTATGTTGTCGCGTTGCTGCTTTTTGCCGTTCTGACGCTTATTCCGCAGCTCTATATGTCTCGCAACCAGACGGGCGCTCAGGCTCAGACCATGAAGACCACGGCTATCATCATGTCCTTCTTCATGTTGTTCATTGGCTGGAGCCTTCCTGCCGGTGTTCTTCTGTACTACGATGTGTCCTCCGCTTGGCAGGTTGTCCAGCAGATCTTCATTACCCAGAAGGTTATCGATAAGGCAAAGGCCGAGGAAGAAGAGCGTATGGCCAATGCTCCTATCGAGGTCGATGTTGTTCGCCGTGAGCACAAGCCGCGTCCGCACAAGAAGAAGTAATTATTAGGTACCTAATAATTGGAGTGTTTCATGTCTGATATCAACGAGGAAACGTCTACTGAGTATTCAGGTGACTATCCGGAAATCGCCGCAGCATATAAAGCAGGCGAAGAGCTCTCCGATGAACAGCTCGACACCATCGCTGATGTTGCTATCTCTATTCTTCGTTCTATCCTTGGTTATTTTGACGCTTCCGATTCCCCTATCGATGAGTATGAGGGTGATGAAGGAGAGCTCATTCTCGATGTGACCGCCCCCGATCTTGCGGTTCTTATCGGTCGTCATGGCCGTACCCTGGAGTCCCTCCAGACCATGTTCTCGCTTCTGGTGAGTCGTCGTCTTGGGTTCCGCTATCCGGTTTCTGTTGACGTCGAAGGATATAAGAGCCGTCGTCATGACAAGGTTATTTCTATGGCTCACTCCGCTGCCGCACGCGCGGTGCGTCAGCATTCCACTGTCAGCCTTCCGCCTATGAGTGCTTATGAGCGTCGTCTTGTTCATATCGCTCTTCGTGAGAACAATAAGGTCGATACTCACTCCGAAGGTTCGGACCCCGAGCGTCGTGTTGTTATTACCGTGGCGTAAGTATTTTTTCATATGCTTGAAAGAGGGTCAGTAATGACCCTCTTTTTTTGACTGAAATTCTTGCTACACTGATTTCAGTCAAAATTGATTAAGGAGTAGCTATGACTGGTCGCCCCATCGTTCTGCAAGAGCTCGAGTATACGGACCAGGAGGTCAAGGTTTTGACGGAAAAGCTCCTTGATGTCTGTTCGAGCTTTAATATCACTCTTACTTCTCGACAAGCTCAAGACTGCCTCATGCATCTTCTCTATGTTGAGCAGGTCAATTCTTACATTAATCTCACGCGTATTACCAATCTTGATGAAGCGATTATTCTTCATCTTCTTGATTCTCTTGTCCTTGCTCGGTATTTTGATTCCTCCGACCTTACCTATCTCGATATGGGCACTGGCGCTGGTTTCCCAGGTATTCCATTGGCTATTGCTACTGGAGCCACGGGTACGCTCATTGACTCTGTTGGAAAGAAAATAAACGCTGTTAACGCTATTATCCAGAAGCTTCAGCTTGATCGGGCAACTGCTGTTCATACTCGCATCGAGGAATATGCGATTCAAAATAAAGGATGCTTTGATATCGTTGTTGCAAGAGCTCTTGCAAGCATGCCAATCCTCATTGAATATGCAACTCCATTTCTACGTGAACGAGGACGTCTTATTATTTCAAAAGGCAACCCAGAAGATAATGAGTTGGTTTCTGCCCAGCAGGCTGCTTCCATCTGTGGTCTTACATTGGTTCGAACCGATACATTTGACCTTCCTTTTGATTTAGGTCATCGAGAAATTTTCTTGTTTGAACGTGTTTCCAAACCCTCTATTTCTTTACCTCGTCAAAATGGAATGGCTCGTAAAAATCCTCTTGCATAATGTTTCACGTGAAACAATCAAACGAGACCGTTTTTCATCACTGATTTAGTTTATGTTTGCTAAATCCAGCAAAGCGCTTGGATCTATATTCGAGCGCTTATTTTTATTCAGTTAAAAAGAATAAGTTAATCAATTTAATGATGGAGCCCTAATGCACGCACTCTATAGAGACTTGAGTAACCTTCTCTGTCTCTCAATTGAGAAAATTACTGTCATAGCTCTGTGCTTGTGGTTTATGCACTGCGGCTTATGAATATTCTCTTGCATGTTTGTTTCACGTGAAACATAATGAGCTATAGAAATTGAATTGTTTCACGTGAAACATAGGTCTAATGGTTAGAAACCAATCGTTTCACGTGAAACAATACGATCACTCAAAATGAAGTTCAATTAAACAAGGAGGGTGACGTGGGCTTTAGAGACGTTAAGCGATCTAAAAGCGCAAAAGACACGCGTGTAATTGCGATCATCAATCAAAAGGGCGGCGTAGGTAAATCCACTACGGCAGTAAATCTAGCGGCCGCGCTCGGTGAGCAAAATAAAAAGGTGCTCATTGTGGATTTTGATCCGCAGGGAAATACAACAAGCGGTTTTGGAATCGATAAAGAGCAGCTTGAGGCGTGTGTTTATGATTCGCTTCTTCATGATGTTCCCGCTGAGGAGATTATTCAGTCCACCGAATGTAAGCGAGTGTTTGTAATTCCTGCAACTATCCAGCTTGCTGGTGCAGAAATTGAACTCGTTTCTGCAATGGCGCGAGAAACACGCCTTAAGGATCTTCTGGAACCGATTGTTGATGAGTTTGATTTCATCTTTATCGATTGCCCTCCGTCACTTGGACTTCTAACGATTAATGCATTGACAGCGGCTGACAGCGTGTTAATTCCAATTCAGTGTGAGTACTACGCGCTCGAGGGAGTTACAAAGCTTCTGGAGTCGATGCGCATGGTTAAAACGCGTATCAATAAAGAGCTTGAAACCTACGGCGTTCTTCTGACGATGTACGATTCTCGTACTTCGCTTTCAAATCAGGTTGTTGATGAAGTTAAGGGATTCTTTGGCGATAAGGCGTTTAAAACCTGCATTCCGCGATCTGTAAAAGTATCCGAGGCTCCCTCTTTTGGAATGCCAGTGATTACTTACGCACCAAACAATAAGGGTTCTAAAGCATATATGGATCTTGCCAAAGAGGTGATTCGTCGTGCCTAGTCCTAAGAAGAAGCAGGCGCTTGGCCGTGGTCTGAACGCTTTAATGGGTGAAGCTCAAACTGAAACCGGGAGTGTTGCTCCTGATACGCTTATAGATATCACTAAGATTCAACCCAACCCCAATCAGCCTCGCACACATTTCAATGAGACTCTTTTGCAGGAGCTCAGCGAGTCTATTCGGGAGAATGGTGTATTGCAGCCGTTGCTGGTTCGCAAAAAAGGCCAGAAATACGAAATCATTGCTGGGGAACGTAGGTACCAGGCATCGAAGTTGGCCGGTATCGAAAAGCTTCCCGTGATTATCAAAGACGTTGATGATCAAAAGATGCTTGAGCTTGCTTTGATTGAAAATCTGCAGCGTTCAGATTTGAATCCCATCGAAGAGGCTAAAGGATATAAGCAGCTTCTAAAGGAAAGCGGAATGACTCAGGAAGCTCTTTCTAAAGCAGTTTCGAAGTCTCGTTCTGCGATCACCAATTCGCTTCGCCTTCTCGACCTTCCTGATGAAGTACAGCAATTTCTCTTTGATGGAAAGATGACAGCCGGTCATGCGCGAGCAATCCTCGCAGTTCCCTTTGAGGATGCTAGGATTCGTCTTGCTCAGAAGGTGGTAGATGAGGGATTGTCTGTTCGTGCGACTGAAAACCTTGCTCCGTTGTTTTCTGTCGGAGAAGAGCCTAAGAAGCCTAAATCTGTGACACCGCAGTCGTATAAGAAAGCGGCACGCGCTTTGCGTCAAGTTTTTAATACAAACGTTAAGGTGAAGTCTTCGCGCGGAAAGAACAAGATTGAGATTGAGTTTAAAGACGAGGAGGAACTCTCGCAGATTCTGTCCGTTGTTATGAATAGTGCGGAGGAATAATGAAAAAGATATTTGGATATCTTGGCCTTGGTGCAATTGTTGTTGCCGGATCGCTCTTTGGCTATAAGATTGCGACTGATAACGAGTTTCGCGGACGATTGACGCGCGGAGCACAAGATATGTATAAAAAATCAAAAAAGAAGGTTGATAGTGTTACAGAAGATGTAGCATTAAAGACAGCGCAAATGACCAAAAATCCAAAGGTAAATCAGGACTGGGTTTCCAACCAATGGGATATGATCGGTTATTAAGGTACCTTACTATATAACAGCTCGTTTATTAAGTTGAGTGAATAAAAAGGGATGAGGGCATCAGCTCCATCCCTTTTTTGTAATCAATCCCGCATGGATAACAGAGTGAGCAAAGAAAAAAATGCCGTCGCTCAATCGCGAGCGGCGGCATTACATGTTTCATGTGAAACGGTTAATTAAGATTCGTTGCTCTTGAAACGACGCTGCTTGAGCTGACCGCACGCGGCATCGATGTCTCCCCCGCGTGAATTGCGGATCGTAGTTTCAACCCCGTGCTTGGATAGACGGCGCTGGAGCTCTTCGACCTTTGAGATGGGAGAAGGCTTGAGTGGGCTGTTCTCGATGTTATTGAGTTGGATAAGGTTGACGTGACACAGTGTCCCCTCGCAGAACTCAACAAGAGCATTCATCTCGGGATTGTTGTCGTTGATACCGTCAATCATGGCGTATTCATATGTGGGCCTACGGCCAGTCTTTTCGACATAGAGCTGGATTGCTTCGTGAAGACGCGGCAGAGTGAACTTTTTAACGCCGGGCATCAACTGGTTGCGCGTAGATTGAATGGCAGAGTGCAGGGAGATGGCGAGGGTGAATTGCTCGGGAAGGTCTGCAAAGCGACGGATTCCAGGAATAATACCGCTGGTAGAAACGGTAAGATGGCGTGCTCCGATAGCGAGCCCCTCAGGGTCGTTAAGGGTGCGAAGAGCTTCGAGAACGTTATCAAAATTATTGAAGGGTTCACCCTGTCCCATAAAGACAACGCTAGTCACGCGCTCACCAAAGTCCTGAGAAACGTGAAGAACCTGGTCGACAATTTCGCGGGCTGTAAGGGAGCGAGTGAGGCCAGAGAGTCCAGTCGCGCAAAAGGCGCAACCCATTCCGCATCCAGCTTGGGTTGAGACGCAGACCGAGAGTTTATTGCGCGTGGGCATACCGACCGTCTCAACGGAGACGCCGTCGGAGAACTCGAGAAGGTATTTACGCGATCCATCACAGGAAACCTGCTTAACAATTTCCTTGGGAGTGTTGAAGCAATACTCTTCCTCGAGCGCAGCACGGAGGGTTTTAGGAAGGTTCGTCATTTCTTCAAACGAACATACGTTCTTAACAGAAATCCACTCATGCAGCTGCTTAGTGCGAAATGCGGGCTGACCGCATGACGAGACAATCTCGGCGAGTTCGGCATAGGTAAGATCACGAATATCCCGTTTACGGACAATCTGCTCCATGATGCCCCTTTCAATACGCTACAAAACAAAGTTACCTCTACAATAAAGTATCTCTGCGAAATAAAAGGAGCAGGGAGGCGCGAGATACGTAAAAGTACATCGTGTATGAGGTCTTTTTGCTGTTGAGTGGGGGAACGATGCAAACCCGGGCTATCGATAGGAATCTTCGTATTGCAGTTCTTGCAGGGGGAAGATCGTCGGAGCGAGAGGTTTCGCTCAAATCGGGTGAAAATGCAAGAGATGCCCTGCAGGAAGCTGGGTTTAAGAAGGTTGACCTGCTCGATCCGGCAGACAAAATGTTTATAGACTGCATTCGCGACTACGACCTGGCGTTTCTTGCCATGCATGGAGCCGGTGGCGAAGATGGGGAGATTCAGCACGTTCTCGATTATCTGGGTATCCCCTACACGGCGTCAGATGCGTTTTCGAGTGCATGCGGCGCGGACAAGGACGTCTCAAAACTCATCTATGCCAATGCGGGCATTCCTATCGCAAAAGGTGTGACCTTGAAGAGGGATGATCCCATAACCGTTGAGGATATCGTTGCGGTTGTGGGAGAAGAGAGTTTTGTGAAGCCGGCGGTGAATGGATCGAGCTACGGCATCTCTCTTGTTAAAAATCCTTCGGAACTTCCTTGTGCCATTGAGAAGGCGTTTAAATACAGCGACAAGGTTCTTATCGAGCAGCGCCTCGTGGGCACCGAGATTACCGTTGGAGTATTTGGGGACAGCGAGACGCTTAAGCCCCTTCCGGTTGTTGAGATTTGCTGCCCTGAGCAGAGTGATTTTTACGATTTGGATGTGAAGTATGTCGACCCCACCGATATTCATCGCATTCCTGCCAGGATTAGCAAAGAAGATTACGAACAGGCGCAAGATCTAGCCTGCCGCGCCCATGAGGCTTTGGGTTGTTTTGGCATTTCGCGCAGTGACTTTATCGTGACGTCCTCAGGACCTGTTATTCTCGAAACCAATACTATTCCCGGCATGACCGATGCCTCGTTGTTCCCAGACGAGCTGCGTCATGCAAACATCGAGTTTTCCGATGCTTGTGCGAGCTTGGTTGAGATGGCTCTTGCGCGAGCGGGAAGGCGATAAGGAGAAATACAGCCCTTATGCTCATGAAAGACGCGGTTTTACCCGGTACACCCGATTATGTGATCGAAGCATACGAGACGCTCGCCGATCGCGCGAAAACGCGTTCTTTTGGACTGATAGAAGATGATGTGATTGTTCTCGATACCGAGACGACCGGACTTTCGCTGCAGGACAATAAGCTGATTGAGATATCTGCAGCCCGCATGCACGGCCGCGAGGTGGTAGAGAGATTTGATACTTTTGTTCATCCGGGCTGCCCAATACCGGCGGAAATCACGCGATTGACAAGCATCACCGATGCCGATGTTGCCACCGCGCCGAGTGCCGAAGAGGCAGTAGCGGCGCTGGAAGAGTTTGTTGGGGGATGCCCCGTCATCGCTCATAACGCGACATTCGATAGGTCCTTTATCGAATCAGTAAAGGGCGGAGTGCGCGTAAGTGATATCTGGATCGACTCTCTCGCGCTTTCTCGTATAGCATTGCCGCGCCTTGCTTCTCACAAGTTATCGTTTATGGCCGATCTGTTTGGTTGCGATGCGGTATCTCATCGTGCGGATGCAGATGTCGAGGCACTGTGCGGTGTCTGGCGCATTCTTCTTACGGCGTTGGCCGACTTACCTGCGGGTCTTTTATCTCATCTCGCCGACATGCATCCAGATGTCAGCTGGTCGTACCGTCCGATTTTTTCCTATCTTGCGGCGGAACATCCGGGTGCCGCTTTCTCCTTGGTGGTGGAGCGACAGCGTGTTGTTCATGCCGATCTCTCCCCCGAATGCGTCGATGCCGATGATGTGCCAAACATCGAGATGCCCTCGCGTGAAGAGATTGAGGCGGAGTTTCTTCCCGGCGGTAAAGTCGCATCGATGTACGAGGGGTTTGAAGCTCGTGCCGAGCAAGTTGAGATGGCGCAGGAGGTACGCGATGCCTTTGCATTGCGCGGGCATCGCGTTATTGAGGCCGGAACAGGCGTCGGCAAATCGATTGCATACCTTTTGCCTGCGGCAGAGGCGGCAAAACGCAACCATATCACCGTTGGCATCGCCACAAAATCGAACAATCTGGCCGATCAGCTCATGTTCCACGAGCTTCCCAGGCTAGCCGCTCAATATAATGGCGACCTTTCCTTTACTGCGCTCAAGGGTTACGACCACTACCCCTGTTTGCGCAAGCTTGAACGTCTGAGTCGCTCATCGAGTGAAATCAAAACGGATAAAGACCCAGCGGATACCCTCACGGCAATTGCGGTTATTTATGCCTTTGCCTGTCAATCTCCCGATGGGGACCTTGATGGATTGGGCATACGCTGGCGCAGTGTGAACCGCGCCGATCTCACAACTGCATCGCGTGAGTGTGCGCGACGCCTCTGTCCATTCTTCCCAGACGGTTGTTTGGTTCATGGTGCGCGCCGCCGCGCGGCCCGTGCCGATATCGTGGTCACAAACCATTCTCTTCTTTTTAGAAATGTCGCGGCGGACGGAAAGATCCTGCCTCCCATTCGTCACTGGATTGTTGACGAGGCCCATTCGGTGGAGCGTGAAGCGCGCAGACAGTGGGCTCAAACGGTTTCTGCCGATGAATCCCGCACGGTCTTTGAACGTTTGGGTGGCGAGCGCATGGGCGCCCTTGGGCAGCTGACGCATCAGCTTGCCGGGTCGGATGCGGCGACGCTCTATATGGGTCTTACGGCAAAAGCGGTGGTGAGCACGCGCCGCGCTTCGCTTGCCATGGTTAATTTATTCGATGCTGTCCGTGACCTTTCGCGTACTCAGCGCGGGGGTTCCTACGATATGGTCAACCTTTGGATCGGTCCCGATTTGAGGGAAAGCGCGGCGTGGGACGAATTCCTCGCCCCGGCAAATACGGCGCTTTCTGCTCTCGATGAGGCAGCAAAGAATTTAGCCTCGCTGGTGGAGGCCGTGGCTGCAGATAAGCCGGACCTTGTTGTTGAGGCTGCCGACGGCGCACGCCGTCTTAAAGAGATGAAGGAAACCCTTGCCCTTATCGTTGAGGGTACCGACGAGCGCTATGTGTTCTCGCTGCGGGTGAATCGGCGCCTCAAGGCGGGTGGAGAGGCGCTTTCTGCCGAACTTCTTGACATCGGGGAAGCGCTGGCAGAGCGTTGGCTTCCGGAGATGCAGTCGGTCGTGTTTACTTCTGCAACTATTTCGATTGCGGGCAATTTTTCTCACTTCACAAAGTCTGTCGGCCTCAATCGTCTTCCCTCGGGGTTAACCAAGACCGTGCATTTGGATTCAAGCTATAACTTTGATGAGAACATGACGGTTGTGGTAGCGGGCGATGTTCCCGACCCGCGAAGCCGCGATGCGTATCTTGATACCTTGGAAAAGTTGCTCGTCGATGTGCACCTTGCTATGGGTGGATCGGCACTGACGCTATTTACCAATAGGCGAGACATGGAAGATCTCTATGCTCGTGTGGAACCAAAGCTCGCGGCAGAAGGCCTGGAGCTTGTGTGTCAACAGCGCAATTCTTCGCCGCGCTATCTTCGCGATCATTTTATTGCAGAGAAATCGTCGTCCCTTTTTGCCTTAAAAGCATTTTGGGAGGGTTTTGATGCCTCGGGCGATACGTTGCGTTGCGTGGTGATTCCCAAGCTCCCCTTTGCGAGCCCCACCGATCCGTTGGCTCAAGAGCGAGATCTTCGCGAAGAGCGGGCCTGGGCACAGTATGCATTGCCCGATGCGGTGCTTGAGGTTAAGCAGGCGGCGGGTCGTCTTATCCGTACTTCCTCGGACGTGGGAGTCCTTGTGCTTGCCGATTCTCGTTTGGTGACAAAGGGATACGGAAAGAAGTTTTTGCAATCGCTTCCAACTTCTGGATATCAAAAAATCGAGTCCGATCAGGTTGGACGCTATCTTGAGTTGTGGCGGCGCGCGAGGTCGAAGTAATCTTACGGTTCAGGGAGGATCAAGCGCTCTGCATAGGATATGAATTCCGTGCGCAGCTCTTGGGGCTCCAAGATCAAAAGGTTGCCCGCTGCAGCAAGAACCTGGTCAAACAACCAAGATTTAGAGGCCAGACATATTTCGAGTACGACCGTCTCGTCGTCTTGGTCCTCGGTGCGCATGATGCCGGACCAGGTGATGAAGGGCAGGTAGGACTTGTTGCATCGCACCAGCGCCCGGACACCTGATTTTTCGAGACTTTCCTGTATATCGGTCCGATCAAACGGGTGATGTATCGCCGATTCTTCCGTCATCTCGAGAGAGGAGATGCGGTCGAGACGGTACTTACGCTGTGCGTCCTGTTCGACATCCCAAGCATCGAGGTAGGTTGCCGATTCCTCGCTCACCAGACGGTAGGGATCGATGGTGCGAACGCGTGGTTCCTTTTCATCGATAGAGCGATACCCCATACGGAGTCGCACGCCATCCTCGATCGCTTCGAGTAGTTTTTGATAGAACGAACCGTAGCGCGCTGGTTCTGCTAGGGAAATCATCTGGGTTTGGAGTTGCGACGGGTCATCGAGTGCCGCCTGGATGCGAAGACGGGTGCTTTGATCGATATTCAGCGAGGCGAGAACATATCTCAATACGGCAGCGTCATTGATGGAGAGCCTCAGCGGCACGAGGCGGGCGGCATCTCCGTCGAGAGATATTGTTTTTTCGTCCATATCGATAATGGCCCTCACGCCAGTGGAACGGTCCGAGAGGCTCGAGACGATTTCGACGATTCGATCGAGATCGGAAACTTGGACCCCTAGTGCAGAACAGGCACGGGCGATGGATACCGATTGGTTTGGCGCAGCGGTGAGCAGTTGAAGGAGTCTGATGCCGCCGGCGACGATTTGATCGGCTTTAAGTTTAGATTCGGCCATGGGCCTCCACCGCCTTGGTGATTGTTGAGTTCCAAAGGGAAACGAGGGACGCCGGGGAACAGGGACGCATGCCAAGGGAGGCGTTTTTAAGGGCCATGGCTACGGCGGCGTCTGGATTTTTCACTGCGATGTTCCAGCGCAAGGATTTATCCGGCTGTATTTCAAGCGTTCCCCTTCCATGTGTGAGCACCTCGATTTCTCCAGCTACGGATTGTGCGGGAAAAGCGAAGGTCGCTTGAATTTCCTCCTCATCGCCTAAATCGAAGGGGAGAAACTGAAAAGCGCTGAGGGAAAAATCATGGGGGATGGTGTAGGATCCACGGGGCTTGTTCATGCGTGTGACGCGGTCGGTGCGGAAGGTTCGAACCTTGCCGGAAAGGTTGTCGAGACCGACGAAATAGCACTGATTTGCCTGGTTAACAATGCCGTAGATCGATACCGTTCTTTTGGATTCTTTCCCCTTTGCATCTCGATAGCAGAAGGGAAGGGACTTTCGTGAACAATAGGCTGCCCACACGGTATCGAGCACATTTTGAATCCGCTCGTTTACCTGCTCGACATCATCGACGCTCTCGTCCTGCTCGGCATCGGTATCGATTGCCGCCGCGACGGCTCGGATGCGCAGCAATGCAGAGCGGAAGGATATCTTTGTACGCGCCAGATACTCATCGACGGCATGTACGAGCATATCGGCGTCATCTTGGGTGACGACGGCTGTGTCTATATGGGTGCGTTCGCGGTCGATCTCCCAGCGGCTCTCTTCGGTTTCGCTAGCTCCACTCTCTTTAACTTCACGGATGTGGACACCGTACTCTTCGAGCTTTTTGCGATCGCGTTGGAATTTTTTCTTTTCACTCTCGATGCCCGCCATTCCATACCCAAGATCGCTATCGGTGATGATCTCGGTGGTTGTGAGGGGTCTCGAGGTGCAATTTAGGATAAAGAGTAGGTTGAGAATGCGCCGAGCGGATTCATTGCGCTCATTTGAGCCATCTATCGAGCGAATTGTTGTTTCAGTCATAAGATGCGCAACCCTTCTGCAGCGGACCATCTCGTCGCAACGGCACCATTTTAATCGATATGGAGTCTCGCGGGGAAAATGTGCCAAGGGGGCTGGCATCCGGGCTCGGCGCTGCAGCTAGAGATAAGTAAGGGTATACTTTCGCCTATACAGGCTTACCGTGGGAGCGGTATGCCTGCATGCATTAAGCAACCGCGATATGGAGCCCTACATGGCTAACAGTAAAAAATATTTGAATCATCTTCTGCAGCGCACGGAGATTACCCCTGCCTGCAGCGAGGAAGAACGCACCGCTGCAGATGTCATCGCACGTATTTTCACCGACCACGGTTTTAATCCCGAGATACAGGAATTTACCGCCTCTTCGTCTCGAAAAAACGTTTCTGCCATTGCGGGAATCGTACTGTTTGTTGCCACGATTTTTATGGGAATCGGCGGGGCATTGGGTATTTTTGGCTTCCTGCTTGTTCTTGCGTTGGGCGTTCTGTACGTGCTTATTCGTTTGGATAAGATCTCTGTCCCTGCGATTGGAGCCAACGGTCTTTCTCAAAACGTTATCGCCTATCATCAGGCATCTGGCCCCCTTGCTTCCCCTCGCAATCGTCCGGTTGTCGTAGTTGCGCATTATGATTCTTCTCGTGCCGATCTTTTGAGCCGCGAACCGTTTGCAAACTATCGTGCGCTTATCAACAAGCTTTTCCCGGTTGCTATGGTGCTTCCTGCAGCCGTTGCCATCCTTCGCCTGCTTCCTCTCCCGGGTGCTCTCAAAGCGGTGCTTTGGGTTATTGCCATCCTGTTCTCCTTGATTCCCCTTTTGCGTTCTGTTGCGTTTCTTTTTGATCGCTTTGCCATGCCCTACACCACGGGTGCAATCTGCAACAAATCCTCCGTGGCTGCCATGCTGGGCGTTATGGACACGGTTGCGCCGTCGTCTCGTGCCGATGAATTCCCGGAGGATGTCCCATTTGAGGAGTATTTGGATTCGCTGAGCGGTGCGTATCAGAGTTCCTATACGGCAGAAGTCGAGGACGAGCCTCTTTACCAGGAAGAATCCGGGCAGGCAGAGCTTGGTGATGCTGAGGCGAGCACTGCAGACGAGATGCCCATTTCGCAACCGCAATTGCCTGTTCAGGAGGAACCGGTTGTTGCTTTTGAACAACCGGAGCAGGATTCCTCGGTGGATACCGAGGAGACTCAGGCTGACGATGAGACGGTCGACGATACGTCTGCCAATGACGACCTCTTGCCGGTGGATAGTACTCCCGCTGCGACCGATGCTGTTGCGGATACTGTTGCAGATGCTGCGGAGCAGGCGCCGGTCTTGCCTCTTAACGCTGCTGGCAATTTGCGATTTGGCAAGGACACCATTCGTGCCCTGGGCATGATTCCTGCCGAGTGCGACCTGGAGTACGATGAGGGTCAGTTCCCCGTGGATGAGCCCGTTGTCGCTTCCGTGGACGAGCCCGTTGCCGCTTCCGTGGATGAGCCCGTTGCCGTTTCTGTCGAAACGCAGGGTGAGGAAGCGGTCGAGGAGACTCCCGGCGTGGTTTCCGACGAACATGTCGATGCCGTTGCTGCGCCTGTCCCCGCTCCCGCGGTCGTCCCGATTGCTCCTTCGCTGCTTGACGAAGAGGTGACCGAAGAAGAGGAGACCCTCGCGATTCCCGCCGTTGTGGCAGAGCTTGCCGATGGCGAGAATACAGAGACTGATGAAGCAGCAGACGAGCCGGCTGTCTTTGATGAGCAGGTTGAAGAACAGGCCGGTGAAGAGTCCTTCGACGCCTCACAGACGTCGATTGTTCCGCCCATTCCAAACGAGCTTGTTGAAGATCAGCCCGCCGATGCCTCTCAGACTTCTATTGTGGCTCCCATTCCGGATGAGCTTGTTGAGGAGACTCCCCTGCCTGCCGCCTCCGAAGAACAGCCGCTTGTGCTTACGGGCGAAGAGGATTTTGAAGAGATCATCCCCACTGATGATATGGAGATTGTCGAGGCCGATTTTGAGCTGATCGAGGACGAACCTCTCCCGCTCGATGAGGTTGATCAGCCTGCGGAGGAGTCTGAGGACGGCATCGCTGCTGAGGATGTTGCCCAACATGAGGCGGATGAGGTCGAAGAGGAGCAGGTGCTGCCCGCGCCCGATGAGACGATTTCCGTTGATATGGCTCAGGTAATGGATGAGCAGGAAGATAACGTTGAACAAGGGAACAACGACGTGCCTTTGGCTGATGGCTCCGAAGGGACCACTGTCGAGTCTACGCAGGTCTTTGTTCCTGCAGAGGAGATTTCGGCTGGGGGCACACAGGCCATCCCCGCGCAGTCTCAGGGGACCCAGGCCATGCCTGTACAGCATCAAGGAACCCAGGCTATGCCTGTACAGGTCGAGACCGTCGATTCTTTGATGGCGCAGATTACTCCCGCACCGGCTCCGGCACCGCGTCCCCAACGACAGCTCAATATTCCGTCGCTTGATTCGGTTCCTGCATCCCCCGCAGTGGCGTCAACTCAAATCCCGCCGGTGACTCCGACGGTTCGTGCGAACCCCATGGCAAATCGGTCTTCGCTTTTTGACCTGCCCGATCCTTCTGCCAAGCCGGTGGATCCTTTCTCCTCCATTCCGGCTCCAGTTGACATGGACCAGCCCGTCGCGGCAAAGCCGACGTTTACCGTTATTGATTCGACTGATGTGGTGTCGCCTGTCCCGCAGCAGCAATTCGAGACCATCCATGCGGTGACTCCTGTGTCCGCCACTCCTGCCAAGAAGCGTCGTGGCTTGTTTGGACGCAAAAAGAAGGAAGAGACCAGCATGAGCGATTGGCTCGGCGTGGATGAGGACTTCGATGCGAAGCGTTCTGGCCGCGATATCGGTTCGTGGGATAACTTCGAAGGCGACGATGGCTGGAAGGGCGGTGCCGCTGGCGAGGGAAATGAGGATGAGCTTCGCCAGGCAGTGACGTCTTTGGGAGACGACGAGCTTTTGGGTCACGACATCTGGTTTGTTGCAACCGGCGCTGCCGAGAACGACAATGCCGGCATGAAGGCGTTTCTCGATGAGCATCGCGACAAGCTTCGCGGTGTCTTTATCATCAACCTCAAGTGCGTGGGCGCCGGCCAGCTCTCCATGATTACGACTGAGGGTGAACATCGTACTTTGAAGGCCGACAGGCGCATCACGGGTCTCTTCTCGCGCGTGGCGTCCGATTTCCATCGTCCGCTCGCTTCGGTCGAGATGCCCTATGTCGACACCGATGCGCACGCCGCAATGGAGAGGAGCCTGCGCGCAATGACGCTTGCTGGCGTTGAGGGGTCGAGTTTTGCTTGCGCTTACACCGAGCAAGATCATCCCATCAATCTTAATGCCGACAACGTTAACTACGCAGCCGATTTGGTTACCGAGGTTATTCGTAGATCGTAGGCTGTTGTCAAACAAAGATTGCTCGCCCGCTTCCTTATGGAAGCGGGCTTCTTTTTGAATCGATATCACATATGCTGCATGCGCCTTTAGAAAAGCTGCTACGATAGCCGTATCCAAGTTTCAGGAGGAACCGTGCTTTCTTTTATTCGTCGCCATTGGGTCGCCTATACCGTAGGAGCTGCACTTGCTCTTTTGCTCGGTTTTGGTGCTGCTTGGTTTGTTGGCGTTAAATGCTCGACTCCTGAAGACGTTCGTGCCGAACGCATCAAGGCAGAGCAAGCCGCAACTCAAGCCGATAAGCAGCTTGAGAAGGATACGGCTGGTTCAAACGAAGTATCGGATACAGGCTCGGCGCTCTAAACATATCAGCGTGAAAAAACGATAAGCGTTCGCTCTTGCTGTCCTGCTACTGCATTCGAGCAGGTGGCGAGTGTTAAGACTTGCCGTGCTTTATGGGCGTCTTCCTGAGCGGTTTGGGCTTTTGTTTCTGCCTGGTCAAGAATGAGGGAGAGCCAGTTGCGCATTTCGTCGGCGTCCGGCCATTCAAATCGCTGAACGAGTTCGTAGTTTTTCTCGACACGCAGTGCGCAGAGCGGCTTAAAGCGAAGGCTATGTCACAACAGCTAGTTGATATATATGCCCTGAGCTGGGTACAAGGTAATTGCGACACAGGTTACCAGTTCTAGGGATGGATGGCATGGCTGCCGTTTCCGACATCATCAAAATGATCTCGACCCTCACAGACGAGGAGAAGGACGAGCTGAGGCTTGCCCTCACTAACGGTCAGCCCATCCCTTCTGGCATCAACGAGCTTGCCACCGACAACCGCTTTGCCAACGGTCGCGTATGCCCTCTTTGCGGAAGCATCCATGTTGTTCGCAACGGGCATCAGGAGGACGGAACCCAGCGCTACCTCTGCCGCGACTGCAAGAAGAGCTTCGTGGCTACGACCAATTCCGTTGTATCAGGGACGCGCAAGAGCCTGTCGGTATGGGAGCGCTACATCTGCTGCATGATGCTCGGTCTTTCAATCAGGAAGAGCGCTGAGGCTTGCGGAATCCACCGCAACACCGCTTTTTATTGGCGGCATAAGGTACTTGATGCCCTGCGCTCCGTATCCGACGGAGTGAAGCTTGAGGGCATCGTAGAGATGGATGAGACGTTCTTCCCCGTCTCCTATAAGGGCAACCATAAGAACAGCAAGTCTTTCAAGATGCCGCGCGAACCTCATATGCGCGGTGGCGAGACGCATAAGCGCGGGCTTTCTCGTGAGCAGGTGTGCGCACCGTGTGCCGTTGACCGCAACGGGGACTTTATCGCCAAAGCGTCGAACCTCGGTCGCGTGTCAACCAAGGACATCCATTCCGTGTTCGATGGCAAGATCGATTCCGATTCCACTGTGGTAACGGATAAGATGAACTCCTACGTCCGCTTCGCACACAGCTGCGACCTCGACCTCGTTCAGGTTAAGAACGGCAGGAGCAAGAAGGGGATCTACGACCTTCAGCACATCAACAGCTACCACAGCAAGCTGAAGAAGTTCATGGCTAAGTTCAACGGCGTGTCCACCAAGCACCTGAACAACTACCTCGCTTGGAGCGGGTTCGTGAACTACGCCAAGGAGACAGACGGCGAGAAGCGCAACGAGCTTCTGTCCATCATCCTCACCGTGCCGATGCGCTCAGTATGCAGGGAGATTTCAAGCAGGGGCGCGTTGCCAGCGTAACAGCGATATGGAAATGCCCCGCTTGCCGGATGCAGTTACACATTTGTAGGCAAGACGGGGCATTAGAACGGGGCGGTCATGATTCACTGCGCTCCTTTCTATCTACGAGTCACTTTGACTGTAGTGCGACGCTTGATGGTCGCAGTGCGCTTCACGCGGACTCTAACTTTCGCCATAGGCACCTCCTTCGGTCGGGCAAAAGGATGGTTGGACATCCAATTGCGTTTTTCAGGGTTTATATATTTGCCCGATTCGAAGGAGCTTTATGCAGCGAATCTCAAGAAAAAACGGGGCCGATTTCTCGACCCCACCCGAATCCTCAGTTAAAGCTCAATTATCAGCACATACCTATTGCCCTTCGTTCCGACGATATAGCTGATTCCGTTGTCCCTGCATTTGTCCTTTGTAATCGTTTCGAGCGCAACATCCTGTGCATCTGAGTAATCATAAGAGGGGTTGCACGCCAGAACCGAGGCAATGGCCATGTGCGCCATGCGCTCGGCTTGGAGATCGGATTCAGCTTCATCAATCATTATGGTTACGGTTTCGTCCTCGCTATCAATCGAGACGGAGCCAACCGAATCCTTCCCATCCCGCAGAGTCCATGTCACGTCGTTGCTCTGCTCGATCGTCATGCGACATCCGGAAACGCTCTTCATTGCCTCTGTCAATCTTTCAGGCATCTCCTCAACAGAGGTAATGGCGTCATCCTTTGGCTCAGACTTATGTACGATGTTGTTCTCGTTGCCGCATCCTGTTAGGGAGAGTGCAGATGCGGTCAGAGTTGCGAAAAGCAACGGGATGAGTGCGGCCTTCGCTGATTTGACAGAAGCCATCATGTGCATACGCCTCCAAGTGGCGGACATGCGCACCAAATAAAAAGGTGCGCCCCTACAGAAGAGAGGCGCACCTGCAAGAAAGCGCCCCTCATTGCTGCGACACAAGCTACTTCCCCGTCTAGGAGTTGTAAGCGAAGAGGAAACCGCCTTTTGCCAAAGGAGGCTTCCTAAACAGGGAAGAGCTATGAACTTGTGTCGCAAGACATGAGTTTACCAGTTAGGCGCACTTAATGTGCAGATAATAGATTGGAGAAATGAATATGAATGAAACGACAGCGTTTTGCGATTCGATTTCACCTTGCAATCCGCGCCCAAACGAAAAGTCGTCAAATGAACGCGAACTGCTGGTGTACGACGAAAACAGAATGTTCTATAAATTGGCTAATTCGAATATCGCCGAATTGATAGAAGCGCTATCAGCGAACGCTAAGAATTAAGCCAGTTGTGGTACTCCTGAATCATCGCAAGTGAGACACTGGTGGAAACTTTTGCGATGTACATTTGCATGTTCTTAATGTGTTCTCCATCCTCCGTAACGCACCCCTCAAGAGAGATGGTTGAAGCTTTTGCGATCTGATGCAACATGTTTTCGGAGGCAGCAATCTGAATGAACTCAGTAAAGTCTTTTCCCATTGAACTTACCTTTCTCGCACGCAACAATAGAAGCGTTGGTAGGATGATACCCATGGTGAGAGACTGCAAAACTTAATATGAAAATTGGAAAACCGCTCTAAATCTGCCTACAGGGCAGGCTCCGCGACGGAAGTCACGGAGAATCAACTATAAGTTGTGACAGAGCCAAAGCGAAAAACAAGGTTATCGACGGTTTCGATGTTAGCCGACCCGAGTGTCTGAAACACGTCACTCTTCCAGGCTGATGCGAGGCTGCTGAACATCAAGTTGGTCGATCCAAGATGATGACCAAAGACCAAGACATGCTGGGAAGAGACTGTACATCTGTCGTCAATGAAGGGGCACCCTGCTACGTCTTTTTGATTCCAAAAATTATGATGGAGATACCAATCTTTGTTTTTAGGTGATGCCTGAACGAGGGGATAGGATACCGCCGTGTCCTCAACGACGAGCCAGCCTGCGGCGTCTTTGTTTTGATCAAGCAGGTTGGCTACCTCTTTGCTCGAGGCCGAGGTTGTGGTCGAGGTGGAGCGAGGCGTTGCGTTTGCCGCCGCGGGCGTCTTGCTCTGCAGCTGCCTGTAAGCGAGCTGAGATGCAAGACGCTGTGCGGATTCTATCCCAGCGGAACCGATCCAAAGGAGCGATGCGACGCCGCAGGATGTCAGAAACGCTCTTCGGGTTGTGCATATCATCGTTTAGTCCCGCTCGATTTGCGCACGATGCTGGGGAAGAGGATGACTGCTATAAAGGCGAAACTGCAAAGGATACTTGCAAGCAGGGGAATTAGGTCGGAGTCGACACCGGTTTGTGCAAGAGGCCGCCCGATGATCTGTTTGACCTTATCTTCATCGTGATCCTCAAGATTGGGGCTTCCGCCGTTTCGGTAGAGGTCGATAACCGCACTGTTGAGAAGGGAGCTTCCGCCTCCCCATCGCTTTGTTGTCGAGAGCTGGATAATCGCGGGCGCAAGGTCGCCTTCTTGTGTCTTATTGGGGGCTTTACTGTAGGAGTCGTTTTCGCTCTTTAGATCGGAGCGTGTCCATCCGTCCTTTTGCGTGGTAAACGAATCCGCAACGCTGCCGAATTCAAAGCGAATTGCGCAGATGTGCTGGCTCTCCTTAAGATCAAGATCGCGAACGTCAAGAATCCTTGCTTGTGTAGCGTCGATATTTTGCTCCCAAAGATGCCAATGTGAATAGTCGAGCTTGCGACCTTCGCCTTCGAGCCAAGGATTTTCGTGACCGTCTTCGAGGGTTGCGTTGGCGTTTGATTCGTTAAGGTAATCATCGTCGTTGGAAAGTTGATACCAAACGTTGAGTTTGCCGTCGTAATCCCCTTGAGCGACGGGCGTTATCACGCCGGTTACTTCTGCCATTCCTTGAGCTACGCAATCGAGCGGATCGGTAACCGTGCATTCGTCGACCCAGGTGTTGCTTGTGTTTCGCATATCAAGCGAATACGTATATACACGGCCCTCACCTGCTTCCGTGAGGCGCTGTTGGCGCTTGTCAATTTCTCCAGTGATTTGAATGGGCTGGTCATACATGGCAATAGCTTGGATTTCGCCGCTTTCCTCAACGGTGAACGTGATGCTTTTTGCTACATCGTGTCCTTGGGGCGACTGCGTCTCGGTGAGTGTATAAGATCCTGGCGCAAGCGCTTCAATCCGATGGGGCTCAGTGGTCGAAGTCCATTCATCGACGATAGTTCCGTCGGAATCGGTGACGGTAAGATGCGCGCCGGCAAGCTCGCTTTCGTTGGTGATATCTCGTTTTGAGACATCGATTTTAGTGAAATCGTTTTCGATAACAACCTTATAGGACTCCTCGCCATCGATACGTCCGTATTCGTCAACGGTGAATTCGCGAATAAGGGGATCGAGAAGAAAGCCGTTGGCCGTGTTTGTTTCCTTGATGCGCCAAATGCCAGGCTGCAGGTGAATCGCGCGGCAGATGCCGTTTCGATCGGTCGTGATCGTAAGCGGCAAACAACCTTCTTTGAGTTGGGGAATATCGTGGGAGTCGTTATGGTCTTTGACGATGTCGTTGCTTTCGGCGGGTTTGCTAGGCTCGGGTGTCTGCTCGTCTTCCAGGCGCCAGAGGGTGAACTGCACGCCGGGGACAGGTGCATCGGTTCCTGCTTTTATCTTTTTGATTTCAACCGTTGTCGGTATGTTCGATATCGCACAGCTTGTACTGACAAGCGGAGTGTCTTGGTTCTCGTAGGTAAGCGTGAAAACAATCGGGTTGCTTGCGAGCACATGGCCGGGTGCAGGTTTTGTTTCAACAAACTCATAGGTTGCCTTACCGTTGCCGAGCGGGAGTTTTGCTGTCGTTGCACGTCCTTCTTCGTTGGTTTTTACATGGTCAACAACGGTCCCCGCGCTCAAGAGGACCGATCCGTTCGGGGCGACAATATCCTCATGAACACGCACATCAAACTCGGCTTCACCAAGAGCCGCACCGTCTTCGGAGCAGGTTTTGACAAGCTGGGCCATCCCTGTGGCGGGGGAGTTGGCAACGGTGGCTATGCAAAGCGGCTCGTCACCGTTAATCTCGATCTGTACGTCTTCTCCGGCGAGGACATAGGGCCGTGCTGCTGCGATTTCTCGGATGTAATACGTTCCCGTTGCTAGCTGCTCGGGCAGCGTGACGCTTCCGTCGTCGCCCGTGGTAAAGGTGTCGATGCTTGATTGGGTCGGATACCAGACGCTTTGGGAAATAAGGTTCTTGTTGTTATCGAGAAGCTGGAAAGAAAAACCGGCAAGAGGAATGCGTTCCCCCGATTTTGCATCGACCTTAACGATCTGCAATCGGCTCATCTTTCGATGGTTGTTGATGATGTACTTCAATGTGCAATTGTCGATCATTTGGTCAGCGGCGATCGTCCAGTCTTCAATTGCTGCAAAGCCGTCGGGGACGGTCTGCTCATCCTCGTGGATGGTATAGCCCGCGGGGTCGTAGGGAATCGCTCCATGAGCGACGTGGGAGTTCGAACCGTTTCCAAACCATGCGCCCTTACTTGTGGCATATCCGTCTTTATCGGTTGTGATCGATCCGATTGCTTTACCTGTGGTATTGGAGATGATCTGGAAGCATACGCCCTCGGCGGGAATCTCTTGCTTCGAGGAGCCCTCATCGCCCTCGTCTTTGAATTTTGCAATCTCGATATCAAATGCGACGGGTATCTCATCAAAATCGCTTTCGGGGGTGAGCCTCAGCGTGGCGTTTTCGTCAAGATCGTCGGCCCCAACATGGTAGATATGGTCTTCTGTATCTAGGAGATAACCTTGTGGAGCTTTAGTTTCCCGTACATGGATGGTACCGAGAGGGATGTTTTCAAACGAGGCGACACCTTCTTTGTTCGTGGTAGCTGTCGCATGAAACCCTGGAGCGCTATCCGAGGTTAGCTCATACTCCGCCCCTTCGAACGAGCATCCTGCCTGTGCCGCACCTGCGCTTATAGCATCATGTTTGCAAACAACAAGGGTGAACGTACCAGGTTTGTCGGTGGTCGAAACAAGGCTGTTGAGCCCTGCGGTTGTAAATTCGATTCGTTCTTCGTTTATGGCAAAACCCTTTGGAGCTTTTGTTTCTTGGGCATAGTAGGCAGTATTGGGCTTGAGGGCAAGTTCGGCGTGTCCATTTGCATCGGTGACAACGGTGCCTGCTAGTGAGGAATCTGATGCGTGTTGAATCATGTACTCTGCCCCTTCGAGTGTGTACTCTTCGTTATTTGCGCTGATGCTTGCGTCTGCAGAGGTTTTCGAAAAAATCACACGGGTCTTTTTCTCGCTGGTGACGAGACTTTGATATCCAAACGTTTTATTCTCGCCTTTTGGTGTGCGATTGATCCATAGGATAGCGCAGCCCTCTTCGATACCTCCTCCACCAGCTTGAGCATAGGCGACTGCCTGCTGGTAGAGGTTCCAAGAGGCTTCTTTGATTTGAGGGTCTTTGATGGCTTCCCATCGTTCCTTATAGGCTTTATTTCCATGCCAGGGAGGGTCGTATTTGGGAACAAAATTGAGAAGGTCGGGCCGTTTGTTACCAATGGCAAGCCAGATTGCTGCCATAGTGGCAGATTCAGACTTGCCTTTATCGAGTCCCGCAACCGAAGTGACGACTTTTCCGTCGTATCCATGATAGACAACGTAGTCGAGCTCGGGGATTTTTGGCGAACCGTATCGGGTGAGTTTTTGTCCCACTTCGGGATAGGAAAGAAATCCCTGTGCGCAATAGGCGACGTTTTGCCCTTCGACACGAATGAGCTTGCCGTGCCCATCGGAGGAATTGGGGTTGTGAATAAGGTTGCTCACGGTGATGGAATCGCTGCTGGCGTGCGCGTCGATGAGCACACTGCCAACAGCGCATGTCGCTCCGAGAAGGGCGATAGCGAGAATAACGAAAAGCGGCACCGGTCTGCGGCGTCTTATGGAGCGGTTGTCGTTCGTGTTGCGCCAGGGGAATCGGCGTGCCTTGCTGTGATTCACAATCGTCCTCCCTCGAATCGATGGGAGTCGAGCGTATAAGGACACATTCCCCGTTAGTTCCATCTATGCTTACAAAAGAGAACGCGTCGATTCCCCTTATTCTTGCCAGTTTCTAACAAGGCAGGTGAAACGGGGTGAAAATCAGCGGTGTTAAGCCCTCTAACTTTGATTGGGATGACTGTCATCACAAAAAGAGACGCGCATCTCCATGATCTTCGATGGGCTCTCGGTCTTCTCGCGCAGTTTTATCGTGGACTGGTACGTTTCTTGCTCCATAAGAACAATGCAGGTTATACTAACTACCGCGCATTCACTGCGTCGTATATGCGGGCATCGCCAAGTGGTAAGGCATCAGCTTCCCAAGCTGACACTCGCGGGTTCGAGTCCCGTTGCCCGCTCCATTCGAATTCTAGGCACGGTAACGTTTCGTTACCGTGCCTTTTTTGATAAAGCTCTGGGACTCGAACCCGACAGGGTGTGAGCGCCTACAATGGCTGTTTTGTTGCACTCTAGTCAAACAAGCTCGGCATGTCGTTTTCCTTCATGAGAGCGCCGGCAGACGGCAAGGCCTGTGCGCAGAATCGATCCGTCCAAGCTTCGCTTCCCAAGAAGTCTTCTGCCGCGCCCACAGCGGTGACGATACGATTCTTCTTTGCCGTGAACGCCTGGACGCCCTGGGTGCTGGTGGTTGTTTTGGTCTTGAGTAGCGACGTGCTGAAGTTCATTAGGCGGCCGTCGTTTGAGACAAGCGCCAGGTCGCGGTCCTCCTTGAGCACCTGGGCAAACAGCAGTTTACTGCCGCCGTAGATGGCATTCTTGAGGCGCTTGCGGTTGGTTTTGGTCACATAACCGGCAAGCGCGACGCGCACGACGCGACCATTCTCGAAGACAAACAGCACGTCTGCCTTGTAATCCTCGGGGTCGATCACCCAGATTACAGACTCGTCGGGGTCCATCTCAAGATCGGTGGGCAGATAGGAGCCAAGCTGTGCCGACTTGGTGTCCTCGAACGACGCAACCTTGCACTTGTACACCTGGCTCTTATCGGTGAATACCAGCAGCTCATGCGTGTTGGAAGAGGGGAACTCGATAAAGGGCTTGTCCCCGTCTTTGTACTTGAGGGCGGCGCCCGTCTTAAGCACGCGATCCGTTAGTTTCTTGAGGTAGCCTTCGTGCGAGAGCATGATCGTAACCGGATATTCCTCGACCTCCGGCTCCAAACTTACCTCGATGACGTCCGCAGGATCGATCCTGCCCGTGCGGCGCGGCATCACGTATTTCTTATTAACCGCGGCGAGCTCGTCGCTGATGACCTGCTTGATTTTATCTTCGCTCGACAAGATATCCTCGAGCTCGGCAATCTCGCCTTCGAGCTTCTCGATGTCCTTAGTGCGGTTGAGGATGTACTCCTCGTTGATGTTGCGGAGCTTGATTTCGGCAACAAACTCCGCCTGGGTCTCGTCGATATCAAAGCCGCGCATCAGGTTGGGCACGACCTCGGCCTCGAGTTTGGTTCCACGGATGATGGCGATGGCCTTGTCGATATCGAGCAAGATCGCCTCGAGGCCATGCAAAAGATGTAGGCGCTCGGACTTCTTGTCCAGGTCAAAGCTCACGCGGCGCCGCGTCGACTCCACGCGCCAGGCAACCCACTCGTGTAGGATTTGACGCACGCCCATGACGCGCGGGTAACCGTCGACCAGCACGTTGAAGTTGCACGAGAACGAGTCCTGCAGCGTGGTCGAGCGGTAGAGCTTGGCCATGAGCTTGTCCGGGTCGACGCCGCGTTTGAGGTCGATGGCGATGCGCAGACCCGAAAGATCGGTCTCGTCACGGATGTCGGCGATCTCTTTGACCTTGCCTTCTTTGGAGAGCTTGATGATGCGCTCGATGATGACGTCGGTTTTAGTGGTGTAGGGGATCTCGTAGACCTCGATGATGCGCTCTTCGGGAATCCAGCGCC
>OLPO01000375.1_pt1 | contig 37645 bp, 25 predicted proteins | sample 1672831 | NCBI WGS metagenome assembly OLPO01 (sample SAMEA3136728, study PRJEB25190) | human gut metagenome
CGGATTATGAGTCAAAGAGTGAGAAGGATCCGGCGGATGATACCGTTACGACCCTGACGAATACGCATACGCCGGAGGTAGTCAATGCGACCATCAGGAAGACATGGAACGATGCCGAGAATCAGGACGGCGTCCGCCCGATCGAGATCAAAGTCGATCTGGAAAAGAATGGACAGTTCATGCGGACCGTATCATTGAATACGGCAAATGGATGGGAAACAACAGTTGAGGATCTTCCGAAGTATACCGCCGGTGTGGAGAATATTTACACCTGGGCTGAGCAGGAAGACGGACTGCCGGAGGGCTATGAGCTGACCGGTGATGTGACGGTGGGCGAGGTTACGACCCTGACGAACACACGCGTGCCGGATACGGTATCTGTAGGAGTTCGCAAGATCTGGAATGACGCAGAGAACCAGGATGGCATCCGTCCATCAGAGCTGAGAGTAGATCTTTTGAAGAACGGCGAACTGACCGGTCGGTACGTAATCCTGAATGAAGAAAACGGCTGGACGGCGATGATCACGGATCTGCCTAAGAATACCGCAGTTGCTGAACCAAATGTATACACCTGGTCTGAGGAGCTGCCGGATGGCTATACGGTTACAGTTTCAGATCCTGACGAAATGGGTATTACGACACTGACCAATACACACACACCGGCTGTCATTGAGGCATCTGTTGAAAAGACCTGGGATGACAACGAGGATCAGGACGGCAAGCGTCCGGAGAAGCTGCTTGTTACATTGATGCGTAGAATCAGAGAGCAGGCGGTTCCGATCTCGTTGGAGGATGCGGATGATGCGGATACCAATCCGGCAGAGGAAGTCATGACTGTAGAACTGACCGCAGCAAATGGCTGGAAGGCGAGTGTATCGAATCAGCCGAAGTATAAGGATGGTCAGATGTATGAGTACTTCTGGACCGAGAAGGCAGGAAACATTCCGGATGGCTACGAGCTGACCAACGAAGTAACTTATAATATCCTTTCACCTGGAGAAGGTGTCACTGGATTTATAACCACGCTGACCAACACCCATACTCCGGAAACGACTGACGTCAGCGTAACAAAGGTATGGGATGACAACAACAATAAGGCAGGAGTTCGTCCGGCATCGATTCAGGTACAGCTTTATGCAGATGAAACACCGCAGGGCGACCCGGTAGAGCTGAACGAAGAAAACAGCTGGAAGTACACTTGGAAAGACCTTGACAAGTATGCAGATGGAACAGAGATCAGCTACCGCGTCGACGAAGTCAGCGAGATAGACGGTTATCTGAAGTCTGTGACAGCGAATGAAGAAAATACGGAGTATGTGATCACGAACACGATCACCTCCGTCAAGATCACCAAAGTCGATATTTCAGATGCACATGAGCTTGAGGGTGCACACCTTCAGATCCTTGATTCGAACGGCACCGTCGTAGCGGAGTGGGATTCTGCGAAGGAAGCACATGAAGTGACCGGCCTTAAGACCGGAGAGTTATACACGCTGCGCGAGACAGTAGCGCCGGATGGATACACGATTACAACGGATACGACCTTTGAGCTGGATGAGCATGGCAAGCTGAAAGAAGACAAGACGACTACGAAGACAAAAGACGGCGTTCTTCTCGTCGAAGACACCGCCACCTCCGTCAAGGTCCGCAAGGTGGACATCACCAACGCCGAGGAGCTTCCGGGTGCGCATATTCAGATCTGGGAGAAGACCGGCGAGGGCGAGAAGCTTGTCACGGAATGGGATTCTACGAAGGAAGACAAGGTAGTAGAAAAGCTGAAGACCAACACCACCTATATCCTGCGCGAGACAGTAGCGCCGGATGGATACACGATCACAACGGATACGACCTTTGAGCTGGATGAGCATGGTAAGCTGAAAAAGGACAAGACGACTACGAATACCAGGGACGGCGTTCTTCTTGTAGAGGATGCGCGGACGGTAGAGGTATCGAAGGTAGACCTTGGCACCGGCGAAGAGCTGGACGGCGCACACATTCAGGTGCTGGATAAGGCAGGAAACGTTGTAGATGAGTGGGATTCCAAGAAGGGTGAGACACACAAGGTAAAGAACCTTACAGTCGGTCAGGAGTACACACTGCGCGAGACCGTTGCACCGAATGGCTATACGCTGACGACGGATACGACATTTACGATCGACCGCACCGGTAAGGTGACAGGAACAGTAACGATTAATAAGGACGGCGTTCTCCTTGTCGAGGACACCGCCACAAAGGCAGAGATCACCAAGCTCGATGCCGCAACGGAAGCACCGCTTTCCGGAGCAGTGCTGAGAGTGATTGATGCAAATGGAACTGCAGTAGATGAGTGGACGACAGATGGACAGCCGCACGTGATCGAAGCGAAGCTGAACACAGGCGCGACCTATCAGCTGATCGAGGTGAAGGCTCCGGACGGCTATGAGATCGCTGATCCGATTTCCTTCACGATGAAGGCAGACGGCACAACGGATCCGGTAGTCATGAAGGATGCGATGACCAGAAGTGAAAAGGCATCGGTTTCTGTTACGAAGAAGCTGACCTTCTCCGGTGAGGAGATCAGCGCCGTGGATGCCACCTTCTATGTGGCACTGTATGCGGATGAGGCATGCACAAAGCGGATTTCCGAGATCATGCCGCTCGTATTTAAGAAAGCGTCGAGCGCTACGGTTACATTTACAAATGTGGAGATCGGCAGAACGTATTATGTCGGTGAGTGCGACGCAAATGGCGTGAACTTTGTATCCGGCGTCATGGCAGGCAATGTGGCCTACGCAGCGATATTTGCAAATGGCAACAAGGCGACCGTGACAGAGACAGATGGAACCGCGACCGTATACTTTGAGAATCAGTTTGCGACGATTCCGGACGGATTCTACAAGGAAGGCATCCTGACGATTACGAAGAAGCTGCTTGGAAGTGACAAGAAGGCGAAGAACAGCAATGAAGTATTCTATGCCGGTATCTTCTACGATGCGGCATACACTCAGCTCTCCGGCGATGTGTCCGAGAACATCGTGGCACTCGACCTGGCAGGCGGCTCTGAGGCAGAAGCAGAAGTGTTCGTGGCGATTGCACCGGGCGGATCTCAGACCCTGTACGTTACTGAGGTAGATGCAAACGGCAAGCCGGTAGCAGGCGTGGCAGGATTCAAGTATACCGTTCAGGTAGACAAGACCTCCGTGACACTGAGCGAGGCAAATACAGAAGCGCATGTGACCATCACCAATACGGAGACTGAGACAGAGACCGAGTCTGAGACGAAGAAGACCACGTCGGTAAAGACCGGCGACGATACACCGATCGCACCGTACATGGCTCTGATGTTTGCGTCGATGGCGATGCTCGCAGCAGAATTCATCTGCAGACGCAAAAGACGCAGCGAAAAATGAAGCTGTGAAAAAGCAGTAAAGGAATAAAAGTGAGGGGACATCCGGGAGACAGAGTGCTTCCGGATGTCCCTTTTTTACGGATTGACTTTTCTTTCTTTCTTAATTACAATAAAGAGAAAGAAAAAAGAAAGAAAAAGAAAGGAGACAGGATGCTGATATTTGAAAATCTGAATGTAGAATTTAAGCAGGAATATGTTCCGGATATTCGAAAAGAAGTAATGGGATTCGCCAATGCAGAAGGCGGAAGCGTTTTTGTCGGAGTACGAAAGGACGGGACAGTGCTCGGCGTTGCAAATCCGGATGAAGTCATGCTGCAAATCGTAAATTCCCTGAAGGATTCGCTGGCTCCGGATGTTATGCCGTTTGTACGGGTAAAAACGGTCAGAATAGAAGAAAAGCAGGTCGTCGAAATTCAGGTGACGACCGGGACAAACCGCCCGTATTATCTTCGGGAAAAAGGACTGAAGCCAAGTGGGGTTTACGTCAGAAAGGGGAGCTCTACGCAGCCCATGACAGAAGAAGGAATCCGTGAGATGATCCTCCAAAACAGCGGCCGTTCTTTCGAATCATGCAGAAGCATGAATCAGGAGCTGACCTTTCAGACACTTCAGATGGAGATGCAAAAGCGGTCGCTGGAAATCGGATCACCACAGATGAGGACGTTGAAATTGATCGGAGAAGATGACCTTTATACAAATCTGGCGTTACTGTTGTCGGATCAATGCGAGACGACGACAAAGGTTGCACTTTTTCAGGGGACGGATAAAGAAGTGTTCCGGGACAGAAAAGAATTTTCGGGTTCTGTTTTAAAGCAGCTTGAGGATGTATATCAGTTCATAGATCTGGTCAATAAGACAAAGGCGACCTTTTCCGGTCTGGATCGGACAGATATGAGGGATTATCCGGAAGAAGCGGTGAGAGAGGCACTGCTGAACAGCATCGCGCATCGGGATTACTCCTTTAGCGGCAGCAATCTGATCAATATCTATGACGACCGCATTGAGTTTGTTTCCTTGGGCGGACTGGTCGCAGGACTGGAATTAAAATCGATCTTCCTTGGCGTATCACAGTCGCGCAATCCGAGTCTGGCCGCCGTATTTTATCGGATGCGACTGATCGAGAGCTATGGTACCGGGATTGGAAAGATCCGGCGCGCCTACCGGGGCTGTGAGGCACACCCGGAATTCGAGACCGCAAAAGGCGTTTTCCGCGTGACCCTTCCGAATCGAAACGAAGTGCCACGAAAAGCTACGCAGACAGCGGAAGAGACTCAAAAGGCCGACATTCTGGAAGAACAGAAAAACAGAATTCTGGCTTATGCGCGCAAAAATGGCAGCATTACACGAAAAGAGGCGGAGAATTTGATCGGGTCCGGGACGACAAAGGCATTTCGGCTTCTAAAGCAGCTCTGCGCGGCAGGAAAGCTCAGACAGAAGGGAAGCGGCAGGCTGAGTACTTACGAGACCAGATAAAAGATACGGATAGGAGACATCCGGAAGATTGAGAACTTCCGGATGTTTCTTTTTGTCAAGGCAAAGCCCTATTTTCCATTGTGAAGTATCCGAAGTCGGATACGGAACTTTGGAAAAGAAAAAACCACTTGCTATGCCGGTGGTACTGATTTCCATGTGGACCTCGCCTCCTCACATTATCGGGTATCGGCTGGACAACATAATTAGTACAGCATGGAGAAGAAGGAAAGGGAATCAGAAATGTGTGTTAAACCAAGATTGCCGCAAAGTGTAAAGCATGCTATAGTAAAGAGAGCTTTATATATACAGTAAGATCAATGCTCTGGCAGGCCGGAGCACAAAGGAGATAGTATGATTAAAAATCTGATTTTTGATATTGGCGGGGTGCTGGTGGACTTCCGGCCGGCGGGGGTGCTGAAGGATATGGGCATTTCGGAGGAACGGGCGAGGGTGATTCTGCGGGAGTCGATCGCGAGTCCGCTCTGGCATGAGATGGACCGTGGCGCGATCCCGGAGGAGGAGGTCATCGCGGCGATGCGCGGGAATGTCCCGGAGGAGATGCGGGCGGATTATGACCGTTTTATCGAGGAGGGAAAGCCGTATCTGACGATTCCGTTTGCATATTCTGCGCAGTGGCTGAAGCAGTTCCATGACCGTGGATACGGGGTGTATATTCTCTCGAACTATCCGGTGAGCTATTTTGAGGTGCACAAGGCGGGCTTTGAGTTTCTGAAGTATACAGATGGACGGGTCGTATCCGGCTATGTGAAGCTGCTCAAGCCGGACCCGGCGATCTATCGGTGTCTGCTTGAGAAGTATCAGCTGAAGGCGGAGGAGTGTATTTTTGTGGATGACCTGAAGGCGAACGCAGAGGGGGCATGCTCAGTCGGGATTCATGGGATTCAGTTTCTCTCGTATGAGGATGCGAATGAGAAGATTGAGCAGCTGCTGCGGGAAGAAAAAGGTGAGAAATAATGCCATGAAAGGTCTGATTGAGATGGGACAAACAGGCAAGGTGTAAATAAAAAACAGAAATGAAGGGGGATAAACACATGGATTTTACAACGACAAAGCTGCTGCACGGCGGCGACTACAATCCGGAGCAGTGGCTGGACCGGCCGGACATTCTGGAGAAGGACGTGAGCATGCTCACGGAGGCAGGCTGCAATGTGGTCAGCCTGGGTATTTTTTCATGGTCGACGCTGGAGCCGGAGGAAGGGGTATTCCACTTTGAGTGGCTGGAGAAGATCATCCAGAACCTCTATGAGCACGGGATTTCCACGATTCTGGCGACACCGTCCGGCGCGCGTCCGAAATGGCTGGCAGACAAGTATCCGGAGGTGCTGCGGGTCGATGAATCCCGCCATCGAAATCTGTTCGGCGGACGGCACAATCACTGCTACACGTCTCCGGTCTATCGAGAGAAGGTGGCGCTGATCAATCGGAAGCTGTCGGAACGGCTGGGCAGTCATCCGGGTGTGATTTTGTGGCATATCTCGAATGAGTATGGCGGTGAGTGTCACTGTCCTCTGTGCCAGAAGGCGTTTCAGGAGTGGCTGAAGGAGCGCTATGGTACGATCGAACAGCTGAATAAGTGCTGGTCGACGACGTTCTGGAGCCATACGTATCAGAGCTTTGACCAGATCGAGAGCCCGTCGACGCGCGGTGAGCTGGAGCTGCATGCACTGAACCTGGACTGGAAGCGTTTTGTGACGCATCAGACGGCAGACTTTATCCGCCATGAAATACAGGCCGTGCGCGCAGGCGGAAGCACCCGTCCGGTGACGGCGAATCTGATGTATTACTATGATCCGCTGGATTATTTCAAGCTCGCAAAAGAGCTGGATATCGTCACCTGGGATACGTATCCGTCCTGGGGCAAGAAGGCAATGATCGAGACAGCCTATGACAATGGAATGTGCCACGATCTGATGCGTTCTCTGAAGCGCAAGCCGTTTTTCCAGATGGAATCCTGTCCGTCCGCGACGAACTGGCAGGGAGTCAGCAAGCTGAAGAAGCCGGGCGTGCTCTTCGCACAGTCGATGCAGGCGATCGCGCATGGCGGTGAGGGCGCACTGTATTTCCAGATCCGTCAGAGCCAGGGCGCATCGGAGAAATTCCACGGTGCGGTCATCGACCATTATGGCGAAAATGATACGCGGGTGTTCCGTGAGGTATGCCAGGTCGGCGAGACGCTGAAGGCGATCTCGGAGCTGGCAGGCAGCGAGGTGAAGAGCCAGGTGGCGATGATCTACGACTGGGACAGCCGGTGGGCAATGGAGGACAGCAAGGGGCCGCGTAACGACGGGCTGCACCATCAGGAAATGCTGCTGAAGTATTACCGGGCGTTCCGCAAGCAGGGCATGAACGTCGATTTGATCGATATGGACTGCAGCATCGAGGGCTATCAGGTGCTCGTGCTGCCGATGACGTATATGTTCAAGCAGGGCTTTGCAGAGAAGGTGCGTGCATTTGTGGAGCAGGGCGGCGTGCTGATCACGACGTACTGGAGCGGCATCGCGGATGATACGGACCGTTGCTATCTGGGCGGGACGCCGCATGGCCTCATGGACGTGCTCGGACTGCGCAGTACGGAGATTGACGGGCTGTTCGACTGGGAGGAGAATCAGTTCATGCCGGTGGATGGCAATGAGCTGGGGCTGTTCCGGGAGTATACGTGCAAATATCTCTGCGATCTGGTCAGACTTGACGGCGCGCAGGCGCTGATGACCTACGGCAGTGATTTCTATCAGGGTTATCCGGCGCTGACGGTGAACCGTTATGGAAAGGGCAGCGCGTGGTATGTGGCGGCAGATGCGGAGCAAGTGTTCCAGGAGGACTTTATTGCGAAGCTGCTGGAGCATGAGGAGATATGCGGCGCCGTACCGGGGGAGATCCCGGAGGGGCTGGAGGTAACGACGCGCGAGACAGAGGATGTGCGCTACTACATTTATCAGAATTTTGGCACCGGTCGTGTGATGTTGCCGCTTCCGGAGGGTGAGACCGAGACGGTATTCGGTGATCCGAAGCAGGAGCTTGAGCCGTATGGGCTGGTGGTGCTGCGGCAGAGGAGATAGGCAGCCTGACGAATTACAGAAAGGTATTAGACTTATTGTGAAAGGAACAGGAACATATGCGACTTGAAAAGCTTCAGAGCTATATCGAAGAGAAGGGCTGGAAACAGGAATATACGGAGGAAGGCGGCTGTGGCAGCCTTGATTTTGAGCACCGCGGACTGAGCTATCATGTGTGGGAGTTTCAGGAGGATGGCTACGGCGCGGAGAGCAATGTGGAAAATGTGGGCAGGATGAAGGACTATCGCGGTAACTATGAGGAGGAGATTCTGAGTATTGTGAAGACGTGGTAGCAGGGTGCCGGAGGAAATAAGTGCGCAGATCTTGGGGTTCAAGCCTTGGGATCTGCGCACTTTACTTTATTTGGCAGCTTCGCCCTGCAGCCGCTCACGTATCTCTACACCGCGTCTGGTGGCAGCGAGGCCGCCGCGTCCGGTCTCGCGGAGGGAGACATCCATGAGATCGCCGACTTCCTTCATGGCGTCGATGACCTGATCGGCCGGGATCATGCTTTGGATTCCGGCGAGCGCCATGTCAGCGGCAGACATCGCGTTGACGGCGCCGATGACGTTGCGTTTCACACACGGTACCTCGACGAGACCGGAGACCGGGTCGCAGACGAGACCGAGCAGATTTTTCAGGCTCATGGCGACGGCGGCGAGAATCTGTTCACAGCTGCCGCCGCGCAGGTAGACGAGTGCGCCTGCCGCCATCGCGGAGGCGGAGCCGATCTCTGCCTGACAGCCACCGGAGGCTCCGGCGATGCTGGCGCGGGTCGCGATGACCTGACCGATCCCGGCTGCGACGAAGAGGGCACGGATCGTATTCGGATCATCACGGAAGAGCGGAATGAGTACAGCCGGGAGGACGCCGCAGGCTCCGGCGGTCGGAGCGGCGACGATCCGTTTCATGCAGGCATTGGATTCGCCCATCTGGAGCGCCTGTGCGATGACGCGTCCCATCGCATCTCCGCACAGGGTATTGCCGGCAGCCACATAGTCGGCCATGACGCCGCCAGCGCCGCCGACCAGTCCGCTGTTGGATTTGCGGGATACGTCGTAGGAATCGCTGGCGTCACACATGCTTTCCCACATGGCAGTCATCTGGCGGATCGATGCCTCGCGGTCGACGAGCCGGTCCTTGCTGTCTTCCCGGAGCACCGCCTCCGCGAAATCGATGGATTCTTTCTGACAGATCGCAAGGATCTGCGACAATGCTTCAAATGCCATACATCTGGCCCTCTCTTTCTATTTATAGTATCCCGTTTCATCCCGGCAGCTTTGTTGCCGGGAGGGCATGCCACTTTTGCAGCAATTAGCCGGGCGCTTGTCTCACTGTTCTGCATTCAGATACGTTACCTTGATCACTCCTTCCAGACGCGAGAGCCACCGGAGCGCTTCGGCGGGGATATCCTGGTCGGTCTCGATGACCATCACGGCATAGCCGCCGCGGTGGTTCCGGTAGAGCTGCATGGTGGCGATGTTTACGGACTTGTGCGAGAGCATGGAGGTCACCTCTGCGACGTGGCCCGGCTGGTCCAGGTTGTGGACGATCAGGGTCGGGGAGTCGCCGTTGAAGTTTACGTTGATGCCGTCGAGCTTGTTGACCATGATGCGGCCTCCGCCGAGGGAGGAAGCCTGGACCTCCAGCTCACGGCCGCCTGCCGTGGACAGCTGCAGGATGGCAGTATTCGGATGCGCTTCTTTTAATTCGGTCTTGTCAAAGGTAAATGCGAGTCCCTGCTCCACGGCGAGTGCAAAGCTGTCCGGGATGCGGATGTCGTCCGGCTTCATGCCGAGCAGACCTGCGACGAGCGCACGGTCGGTGCCGTGGCCGGTGCCGGTAGCGGCAAACGAACCTGAGAGTGTGATCTTTGCAGTGGCTGGCTGCCCGCCGAGCAGCCGCCGGGCGATCAGCCCGATCCGGACGGCGCCTGCCGTATGGGAGCTGGAAGGGCCGACCATGACCGGCCCGAGGATATCAAAAATGTTCATGGAAGCTCCTTTCTCTATCAAAAGCAAATGCAGCCGAATGACAGGAATGCATTCTGCTATGGATAAGTGAATGAAATAGAATGCGAATATCCACTTTATGTAAGAAAAGCAGAGCAAACGCTCTGCTTTAGTCTGTGCAGATCATACAAAGTTTATTCTATGTGATCTGGTAAAAATATTCAACTGGAAATTGTGAAATTTAGTCTGAGACTGGTGCTGCTGTATCATACCCTTCCAGAAACGAGTGCCGCACGCCGTGCTGCTTGTAGCCGATCACGGTATCGAGGTTTACATTTTCCATGCTGCGGAAAATGTTGCCCTCTACGTATGGGTTTGTCTTTTTCATCTCGGCGATCATTTTTTTGACTTCCATGCGTTTGGAGACGCTCGTTCCGTTCGGACGGCAGGTCGTGCACGTATCGGTAAAGCGGCAGGCGCACTGGATGAAGTGCAGGTCATTGTAGTCACGCCAGTGGATGATGTCGGCCTCGCGGATCAGGTACATCGGGCGGATGACCTCCATTCCGTCAAAATGGATGCTGTGCAGCTTTGGCATCATCGTCTGGATCTGTGCACCGTAGAGCATGCCCATGAGGTTTGTCTCGATGACATCGTCGTAGTGATGGCCGAGTGCGATCTTATTGCAGCCCAGATCCATTGCCCTGCGGTACAGGTAGCCACGGCGCATGCGGGCGCAGAGATAGCACGGGGATTTGTCGACGTTGTAGACGGCATCGAAGATCTGTGTCTCGAAAATGGTGGCCGGGATGCCGAGCATGCGGGCGTTTTCCTCGATGATCTTCCGGTTGGCTGTATTATAGCCCGGATCCATGACGAGATAGACGACCTCGAACGGGAATTTATTGTGGCGCTTCAGCTCCTGAAACAGCTTTGCCATGAGCATGGAGTCCTTGCCGCCGGAGATACAGACTGCGATCTTATCGTTTTCCTGGATCAGCTCATAGTCGCGGACCGCCTTTGCAAAGCGGGAGAAGAGCGGCACATGGAATTTGCGCCGGATGCTGTCTTCGATACGCTTCTGGCGGGCCAGCCGGGCTTCTTCTTTTTCTTCTTCACTTTCATCCGGCGTATCGCCTGCCAAGTGGGCGAGCAGCCAGCCGTTGTATCCGCCGGTCAGGCTGCGCGACGGGATGCCGCGGCGGTTCAGCTCGGAAGCGAGCTCCATGCTTAAAATACCGCGTGCGCAGTAGAGGATCGCGGTGCGGCCTTTGAGCAGCTCCGGTTCGGAGGTGAGCCGGTCGACTACGGCTTCCTGCGGGATGTGGATCGCGCCGTTTGCCATTCCGTAGGCAATGCTCGCGTCGTCACGGGTGTCAATGAGCTGATAGGAATCCTGCGGAAGCGTTTTCAGCTCCTGCGGGGTGATTTCGATCTGTGTATCTGACATGGGGGTCTCCTCTTTCTAATAATTGTGCTAGGATACTTGCGAATATACGGAACTCCGCGTGCTATCTTATCACAAGCGCTTATTTTTTTCAACACGACAAAAAGACTCCGGCACCTCATTTTGGCCGGTGCCGGAGTCTGGAAAAGGGGGAGCTTTGTTACTCGCTCAGTACGGTGCCGTCTGCGAGCGTGATCGTATGTCCGTTAAAGTCGATCGTCCCATTGTTGGTCAGGGAAGTGATCGTGCAGTCGCCGGTCAGGGTCCAGGTGCTGCCTTCCTCTACGGTGACGACTGCGTTGTCGCCGACGGCGGTTCCTCCGTCGGCATTTTCTGTGATGTTGATTGTGCCGGTGAAGCTGCTGCTGCCGGAGAGCGTCAGATCGAGCGTGGAGATGCTGTCTACGATGATATCGCCCTCAAGCGTCTGGTTGTCTGCGGTAAATTCGACCTGTGCACCGTTGCTGCCGGCAGTGCCCCAGCCGTGGCTCGCGCTGTTGCCGGTCACATTCAAGAGGTATGCATCAGAGTCGTTGTTAGTCAGAGTTACGCCGGTAAGATCGATCGTGCAGTGCGTATTGGTCACGTAAAACATGTCGCCGTTGTTCGAGGTGAGTGTTCCGCCGTTCATCGTGAAGGAGGAGGTGCCGACCTCTGCGTCTCCGGACATGGACTGATAGATCATGACATTGTGTACGTTTTCATCGGAGCTGGTACCCTCTGTATCGCTCATGTTTCCGGATACGTCGCAGTTGTCAAGGGTGATGGAATTCTGTCCTTCGATGACAAGTGCTTCTGAATGATTAGCTGCCAGCGCGGCGTCTGAAACAGAAATCGCTGCGGTCGAATAGACAGCCGGTGAGTTGTAGCCGTTGGAGGTATAGGTGCCTCCGTTTACATTTACGGTGCCGCCGCCCCGGTCAGAACGGATGGCTGCGGCTGAATTTCCGGATGTATCGACGGTCAGGCCGGAGGCGTTTGTAGTCGCGCCGCCGGTCGTCTGGATTCCGCCGGAATTATCTGCGGTCGTCGTGATCGTGGAGTCTGAGATCGTGACAGTCGTACCTTCCCCGTAGCTGAATACACCATTGCCGTTCTGTGCAGAGGAGGTGACAGTCGCGCCGGTGATCGTGACGTCTGCGCCGTTAGTTGCGAGCAGTGCTGCGTTCATGCCGTAGAAATCGCCATCCTCGGTGTTGGAGCTTGAGCCGGAGGATTTGTCGACGGTGATGCCGTCTAAGGTGACGGTCGCCCCGTCGATACGGAGCGCATTTTCGTCATCTCCGGTGGAGGTGTAGGTCTCATCTGAGACGGTGGAATCCTCACTGATGGTCGTCGCTGCATCGCCCTGTGTCACTTCGCCGGAGCCGCCGAAGCCACCCGGAGCACCGTTGCCGCCCGGAGCGCCGTTGCCGTTTGGAGCACCGTTTCCGTCCGGTGCGCCGATTTCTCCGTTTCCGCCCATGTCATCCGGATGGGTGGAGAGGACAGTCACCTGGGTGACATCGCCGTTTTCATCAAATTCAATGGAGAGGATAGAATCCGCCGCGATATCGTCGAGGGAGCCTTCCTCGGTGTCATTCCCGATCTCGACAAGGATTTCCGTATCGGCAAAATCCAGCGTCAGAGTGTCATCGCCTGCAGTAAAGAAGTCCATACCGTTGCCGGCATCATCCGGTTTTTCCGGCGGGGTCTGAGCATTGCTGTCAGATGAGCCCTCGGAGCCTGGAGCGGCATTGCCGGTATCGTCCGGCTTCTCCGGAAGGTTCAGCTCGCCGACCTGCAGATCGACGCTGCTGCCGTCGATGCCTGTGACCTTCGCGGTGATCGTCTGACTGCTGTAGTCACTGTCTGCGAATACGCTGACGCCGCCGAAGGCTGCTGCGGAAACGGAAAGGGAAAGTGCATATAAGAATAATTGTCTTTTTTTCATGGTAAATTCCTCCTTGTGGATTGAACTGTTTTCTTTGTTTCCTGACCAGCATTATAGGACGCCAACCTTAGACTTAGCTTAGAAAAAAAGACTTCACAGAATGATTTCTGTGAAGTCTTTGTGAAGGTGTGCCTAGCGGCGCACGTTTGGAATTTTTGTGCTGAGTGAACGTTGTCAGGAGCGAAGGAAGACCGAGAAACAGATTTTGTTTCCATCCTTATATTCTGCTGTGATCTGTCCGTGGTTCGCCTCTGTGATCGACTGTGCGACCGAAAGGCCGATACCGTAGCCGCCTTTTTTCTGTGTGCGTGCCGCATCTGCCCGGTAAAAGCGATCGAAAAGACGGGCGGGTGGGACGTCAGGGAGGGTGTCACAGGTATTGGCGATTTGTAGTAGTGTACCGCGTCCTTCTTTTTTCAGCGTGACCGTTACAAAACCGCCGTCGTTCGTATATTTCAGTGCATTTTCCAGAAGGATCGAAAGGAGCTGCGTGATATGTCCCTGATCCGCGTGGAGCCAAAGATCCGGCCGGATATCGGATCGCATAGTGATCCGGCGCAGCGCAAACGGCTCGGCGAAGGCATCGGCATTTTCTTGTACGAGTGCACTGAAGGAAAAGTCTGTCGGTGTGATCTGCAAGGTGGCCTCGTCCATCCGCGCCAGTGTGAGCAGGTTTTTCATCAGACCGTTTAAGCGGTTCACCTGTTCGCGGATATTTCGGCTCCATTTGTTTTCTCCGTTGTAGAGCTCCATTGCGTCTGTGTTCGCCAGAATGATCGCGAGCGGCGTCTTGATCTCATGACCGGCGTTTGTGACGAACTGCTTCTGCTTCTGCATGTTTTCTGCAAACGGGCGGATGGCGCGCTTCGAGAGCAGGATCACGAGCAGCAGCATGAGGATCCAGCAGAGTACGCCGAGCGCGGCGGAGAGCAGAAGGACACGCAGGGAGGAGAGGAGATCCTGCGAGGTGTCCAGAAAGATGAGCACGACCTCTTCTTTTTCTTCGTCTGCACGCACGGAATATTTGTACCTTCCGCTTGTGCCGTCGGTGTCGGCAGCCTGCCAGATGGCGGAGGCGAGCGCAGCCGCGTCCTCCTCGCTTAAGGTCGAGACGCGGGTGACATCGGTGGAGAGGACCTCCCCGGTAAGATCTGTGCGCACGACAAAATAATTGGAGGAGAGGATCGCATCCTTTGCATTGCGTTCCTGTCCAAACGGAGAGGGCGGCTCCGGCGGCTTATCGGCATCCGGAGCTGTCGATTTGTTCCCGGAGAATGGCTTATCCGGAAATTCGCCGAGCTCCTGTGCAGTGATCCAGCCAAGTGTACGGCTCGTCTCCTTTTCGGAGAGGACGATATTTGTGATATTGATGCCGCCGAGCAGGACCAGGAGCAGGACGCTGATGGCGGTCATCGAGGTGATGACAAATTTTTTCTGCAGCGCACGGATCATGCCTTCGCCTCCAGTGTATAGCCGACGTTCCGCTTTGCGCGGATCGCGCAGGAAGAGCCGACGGCGGTGAGACGCTTCCGCAGATAAGAGATATAGACCCATACGACGCCTAGCTCTGCGTCGGTGTCGTATCCCCATATTTTTACGAGCAGATCTGCAGAGGAGAGGTAGATACCTTGATTGCGTATGAGCAGCTCCATCAGCTGGTATTCCAGACGCGGCAGCACGACGCTTCCGGTCGGGCCGGAGAGCTCATAGCTGGCCGTATTTAAGGAGAGGTCTTTGCAGCGGAGAATATCCGGGGAAAATTCCTCCCGGCGGCGCAGCATCGCGCGGATGCGGGCCAGCAGCTCGCCCATTGCAAATGGCTTCGGAAGGTAATCATCTGCCCCTGCATCGAGTCCCTGGATCCGGTCCTCCACCTCCGTTTTGGCGGTGAGTAGCAGGATCGGAGTCCGGCAGCCTGCAGCGCGGAGCCTTTGCAGTACCTCAAGCCCGCTTAATTTTGGCATCATGATGTCGAGGATGATGCCGTCATAGGTTTCGCTGAGTGCATAGGAGAGCGCATCCTCCCCATCGGAGACTGCGTCGACGAGATAGTTGTGATAGGTGAGGATGTCCACGACAGCTTCTGCCATCGTGGGTTCATCCTCTGCATACAAAAGCTTCATGCTTTTTTCGGCTCCGGATAGTCGACGCCAAATGTATCTACGGTCATCGATTTGATTTTCTGTTCCTTCATCGGGCGGTCACGGAAATCCGTCGGGACATCTGCGATCTTATTTACGATATCCATGCCCTCGATGACTTTGCCGAATGCAGCATAAGCGCCATCCAGATGCGGTGCATTCTTGTGCATGATGAAGAACTGGGAGCCTGCGGAGTCCGGATGCATGGCGCGGGCCATTGAGAGGACACCCTCGGTGTGGCGAAGGTCATTTTTGAAGCCGTTCTGGGAGAACTCACCCGGAATCGTGTAGCCCGGGCCGCCCATGCCGGTACCGTTTGGACAGCCGCCCTGGATCATAAAGCCGTTGATGACACGGTGGAAGATCAGGCCATCATAGAAGCCCTTCTTTACGAGGCTGATGAAGTTGTTGACGGAGTTCGGAGCGACCTCCGGGTAGAGCTCTGCCTTAATGCAGTCGCCGTTTTCCATGGTAATGGTTACGATTGGATTCTGTGCCATTTTTCTGTTTCCTTTCTGATACATATTTATAAATTGCTGTCAAAACACCTTTTGACCTGCCATCCCGATTATAACTTTTACAAGAATGGAATGCAAGGCAGAAAACGGGTTGCGTTATCGGGCGGGTATGATAGAATGGTGGATAAAGGATTGTGGTAGATGGAAATGCTGAAAAATGTTTATTATAAATTAGAAGAAAACCATCAGGCCGGACTGTCGGAGCTGTTTGAGGAGCTGGAAGCAGAGGGGATTTGCCGGATAGTGGCCGGTGAGAGAAATAAATCCTGGCAGAACCGGGAGGCAGTTTCGGGTAGCCATGGGGATACTGTGATTTCGGATGCGCTCCTCATCACGGATGATTGCCGGCTGGCAGAGCAGGCAGAGACGGAAGGGATTGCCTGTCTTGGCATCTCGGATTCAGACGGGTATTTTGCCGGTGCCGCGATGGTACTGCCGGATCTGCTGGATGTGGATGTGCAGATGCTGAGGGAGTGCTACTGTCATTTCCATGGGATTCCGGCGACGATTGCCGAGGATGGGCGCCTGATTCTTCGGGAGCTTGCCGAAGAAGATGTGGATATGCTTTGCCGGATCGGCGAGGAAGACGGGATGGAGTATGCATTTTGCGGCTCCCAAAGGAAGGCGGGCTTTACGCCGGAGGTGCTGAAGGCGTACTGCAAGGAGCAGTACCGGTTGTATGGATATGGCCTGTGGGGCGTTTTTTTAAAGGAAGCTGCCTGTTCCGGGGAAGCGGACGGGAAGGAGCGCCTGATTGGCTGCTGTGGGTTTGCGGAGGCTTCGGAGCACGAATCCGGCCATGGCCTGCAGCTGGAGCTGGAGTATATGCTGAGCCGCCCGTACCGGCATCGCGGCATTGGGAATGAGATGTGCCGCATGGCGCTGCAGTATGCCGGTGAGTATTTGCGCGTGGATACGGTCTGGGTGCAGGTGCATGAGAAAAATGTGGCGGGATATGCGCTGGCGCGCAAGCTGGGATTTCATCCGGCAGATGACCGGGGAAAATGTAAACACGACGGAGTTGGTTTGCTTGGTTTGACAAATCAGCGCTCTGCCGATATGATGATATAAGGGTCAAAAGATCATGCGTTTCATGCTTGCATGAAGAAGCATGACTTATTGACCCGCAAAACACCGAAAAGTAGCCATTTTTCGTAGAAAAATGAGCGAATTTGAGGTGTTTTAGGATGACAGAAAGTAAGAACATGGAGGAGCTATGCTTTTTAATTCACTGGAATTTCTTTTGTTTTTTCCGACAGTATGTTTGTGCTACTATGTGATCCCACATCGGATCCGGTATCTGTTCTTGCTTGTGTGCAGCTATTTCTTTTATATGTGCTGGAACCCGCAGTATGCATTGTTGATGCTGACGTCGACGGCGATCACGTATGCATCAGGGCTGCTGCTGGAAAAAGCGAAACAGAGCAAAGAGGAGAAGCGGCGAAGACGAAGGATGCACTGGTGTGTGGCGCTCTCGTTTATCAGTAACCTTGCGATTCTGTTTTTCTTTAAGTACTTTGATTTTGCAGCGGATACAGTCGTGCGGCTGTGCGCGCTGGCACAGATCGAGGTGCAGCGTCCGGCATTTGATGTAGTTCTTCCGGTCGGCATTTCGTTTTACACGTTTCAGGCACTTGGCTATACGGTTGATGTGTATCGGGGCGAGATTTACGCGGAGAAGAATTTCCTGAAATATGCGTTGTTTGTGTCGTTTTTTCCGCAGCTTGTGGCAGGTCCGATTGAGCGTTCAAAAAATCTGCTGATTCAGATCAATGAAAAGCATCGCTTTGAATTTACGCGTGTCCGTGATGGACTGCTTCTGATGCTGTATGGATATTTTCAGAAGGTCGTGCTGGCGGAGTATCTCGCGATAGCGGTGGATAATGTATACAATACATGCGCAGAGCGCACCGGCTACCAGCTGCTGATCGCCACGGTTTTGTTTGCGTTTCAGATTTACTGTGACTTCGGAAGCTATTCAAATATCGCAATCGGCGCAGCGAAGGTCATGGGCTTTACGCTCATGGAAAATTTCAATACCCCGTATTTTTCCATGTCAGTGGCGGAGTTCTGGAGAAGATGGCACATTTCGCTCTCTACGTGGTTTCGGGATTATCTGTACATTCCGCTCGGCGGCAACCGGAAGGGAAAAGTGCGGAAATGGTTCAACCTGATGGTCGTCTTTTTAGTGAGCGGTCTGTGGCACGGGGCAAGCTGGCATTATGTGTTCTGGGGCGGATTAAACGGAGCCTATCAGGTGCTTGGTGAATGGATGCGCCCGGTTAATAAAAAACTGAAGCAGTGGTTTTGTGTGGATGAGACCTCATTCAGTCACCGGCTGCTGCGGATTCTGCTGACCTTCAGCCTGGTCAGCGTAAGCTGGATCTTTTTCCGGGCCGGTTCGGTGTCGCAGGGAATAGACATTCTGAAGCGGATCCTTGGATTTTCCGGCACATACTGGTTTACATGGGGCGACAATCTGACGGTCATGGGGCTGACGGAGCAGACAAAGGATGTGCTGATCGTTTGTCTTGGTATTCTGGCGGCAGCAGATATTTGTAAATACCGGAACATCCATTTGATTGCATGGATTACGAAGCAGGGAATCTGGTTCCGCTGGCTCATCTATTTTACAGCGATTTTCGGAATCCTGATTTTCGGTGTGTACGGGCCGGGCTATGATGCGAGCCAGTTTATTTATTTTCAGTTTTGAGGTTGGAGATTTGAATGATGCAAAATAAAGCGGTGAAAGGCTGGAGATGGCTTTTGGCAGCGGTTCTTTTTATTGGGATCGGGCTGCTTTTATATGGAAGGATTTCAGAGGTGCTGCGCAGGAAGAGCGGTGCGGAAGCGGATATGATTCATACCTTTTACGATGTGAAAAAGGATTCGCTGGATGTGCTGTTCCTGGGGAGCAGCCATCTGTATTATGGCGTGCAGCCGAATGTGCTGTGGCGCGAGTATGGAATCGCCGCCTATGATATGGGAAGTGCGGAGCAGACTGTGGCATCGTCCTATTTTCTTTTGAAGGAGGCGCTCGCGTATCAGAAGCCGGAGGTGGTCGTGCTGGAGACGTATTATCTCTGGTATCCGGAGCTGTATAATGGCGAGGCGAGGCTGCGGCAGGCGTTTGACGGAATGCGGTACGGGAAGGCAAAGCGTGAAATGTTGGATGTGATGCTTCCGGAGCTGGACTGGAAGGAGCGGATGACCTACTGTCTGCCGTTTTTGAAATATCATGAGCGGTGGGATGCGCTGGAGGGTTATGACTTCCATACGAAGCCGTATCTGAGAGGGGCACGGATCGACTATACCGTTGCGAAGGTGGAGGATCCGGGGCTTCCGGAGGAAGCGTCTGATTTGCCAAAGCTCAGTCTGGAATATCTGGAAAAGCTGTGGAAGCTTTGTGAGGAAAATGATACAGAATTGGTACTGCTGGCGATTCCGTACGGCTCGGAAGCGGACATAGACCGTTATCTGAAACGTCAGGGCATGAATCTGACGCTGGAGGACTGGGCCAGGGAGCGCGGGATTCCGTTTCGGTTTTATCAGAAGGAGGAGCCGGAGCTGATCGATTTTGCAACAGATTTCCGGGATCAGACGCATCTGAATACAGAAGGTGCCGGGAAGCTTACGGTGGATCTGGGTGCATGGCTGGCGAAGGACTATGCATTGCCGGATCACAGAGGGGACCGTGCATACAGCAGCTACGAAGAGGATCTGCAGCGATACGAGGCAGATACGGTAAAAGCAAAGGAGCATCCGGAGAACACAGCGGATGCGGCCGATAATTCATAAAATGATACAACAGGCATGCTTCCTGACACAGACCAGGGACGGCAAGAATGTGAGGCGGCCAATGGACTATTACTTTTTGATTATTACAATTATAGATATTTTTACGCTTAGCATTATGTGCGTGTTTGTAAGGTATAACGGAATACTACGGAAAAGGCTCAGGTTCTGGTTTATCAGTGCATTTTTGCTGATTATTCTGATTTCGATACTGGAGCTTCTGACGATTGTGGTGGATGATGGACCGGCATCGCTTCGCTGGCTGAACATTCTCGCAAACTATCTCGGGTTCGGACTGACACCGGCGGTTTCCATTGTGCTTTCTTTTACACTTGGGAAAAACCGGTCACAGAAAATAATGGCTGCCGCAGAGCTGGTATATCTGGCAGTGCTCGGTATATCGCTTCTGTTCGGAGGTGTTTTTTCCGTTGACCGGAACAATCATTACATGCGCGGCGATGCGTTCTGGATTTATCTTGCCGCTTATTTCATGGGCATCGTTTATCTGCTTGTCATAACGGCCAGAACGATCAGAAAATATCAGAATAAGAGCAAAAACTGCATTTATCTGATTGCTGTTTTTCTGAGCATAGGCTCAACGATACAGGTGATCTGCCCTCAGATACACGTGACATGGCTTTGTGTCACGCTTCTGTCCATCCTTTATTACGTATACTGTAATATTATGTGGCAGGAGCTGGATGGGCTGACTGGGCTTTTGAATCAGAGCAGCTATCTGAACAAAACCGCATCGTTCAATCAGGATGCGATATTGATGGTGTTTGATCTTGATGATTTTAAGGATATCAACGATCAGTACGGGCATTTGAAGGGAGATCAGTGCCTGGTCGAGGTCGCAGACAGTATTCGGAATGCTTATTTCAATGACGGGCTGTGCTACCGGATTGGCGGCGATGAATTTTTTGTCCTGCTCAACAGCGATGCGGATACAGAGGCCTGTGAGAAAAGGCTGCAAAAGGAGCTGGAAAAAAGAAGAAAAACGCTTGCTGTTTTGCCGGAGGTTTCCTTTGGCTCTGCAGTCTTCCGGGTCGGAGATGATATCAATAAGGTCAAGGACATGGCGGATCTTCAGATGTACCAGATGAAAGCGATGCACAAGCGCTCAAAAATGTAAAAAAGACCCTCAGGATGAGGCAGGATATGTCCATCCGGAGGGTTTTTGTCTACTCGATTTCCCGCTGGCGGCCGCTTTCGCAACTGTGCTCATAAGGGGATTCCGTAAAAGGAATATTCTCCGTAGCGCCGTGTTCCGTCATACGGGATCTGCACAAAGCCGTTTTCCTTGTGGAGTGCACACTGGATCAGCTTTTTGGTCAGATCCGGGACGTCTTCGCGGGTAAGGGCCTCGTCGATGTCGAGCCAGAGGACCTCACTGTTCTCGTTGTGGTCGGAGACGGCGTGTCCGGATACATAGTCAGCAGAGAAGGCGACATACCAGTCCTTCTGATTGAAACGGATGCCGATGAGCTCCTTCGGCTCGACGACGATACCGGTCTCTTCCATATATTCGCGCTTCAGAGCCTGCTGCGGTGTCTCACCCGGCTCTACATAGCCGCCCGGCACGATCAGACGGTTCTTGCCGACACCGTAGGTGTGGCGGGCCAGCAGTACCTTATGGTCGCGGATGACGATGCCGGTGACAGACTGACAAAAATGCTGCTCATTCATAATGACTTCCTCTGTTTTCTCAAGTTTTAGCCGGATCAGGCAAGTCCCTTGCTTCAATTGTGCAAAGCAATAAGCAGTGGGGTGGGACTTGCCTGCGCTTTCTATACCTCCAGCACGACTGCCTGATATCCGGCGAGGGTGAGCGTTTTGCCATCCCTTACGAGTGTCGGAAGGTTATTGAGCACGACCTTTTTCAGCTCCTGCGGAATCGTGACGGTCTGCGGCTCGGTCTGATAGTTGCCGATGACGAGCAGTGTTTTCTCGGAAGATTTGCGGTAGTAGGCCATCAGGTTGTGACGGTCCTCCCATACCGGGATGCACTCTCCGTATACGACAGTCTCGGCGTACTCCGGATTTTTGCGAAGTGCCGTCAGCTTGCGGTAGTACTGGTAAACGGAGTCCGGATCGTTTCGCTGGCTTTCCAGGTTGATCCGTGTGTAGTTCGGGTTCTCCGTAAGCCACGGGGTGCCGGTTGTGAAGCCTGCATGTGCCTTGTCATTCCACTGGAACGGTGTGCGGGCGTTGTCGCGGCTGTGGAGGGAAGCGACCTTCATTGCTTCTTCCGGAGTCAGTCCGGCCTTTATGGAGACTTCGTACTCATCCAGAGTGGCGATGTCGTCGATCTGGTCGATGGAAGTAAATTCCATATTTTCCATGCCGATTTCCTGTCCCTGATAGATGAACGGAAGTCCGCGGAGCATGACATTCATCGTTGCCAGCAGCTTTTTGCTCGTAGGAGTCACTTCACCATCCGGAATATAGAAGGAAACGCCGCGCGGCTCATCGTGGTTCTCGATGATATTCGAGAGGAATCCGATGTCGCCGATCTTTCTTTGGCTCTCGAAGCAGCGGTTCCGGTAGTCGTCCGGCGTAATGCGGGTCGCAGCATACCAGCCGAGGTCGCTTTTACCGAAGGTCGTCTCATTGAAATCAAACATGGTAGAGAAGTAGCCGCCGTCGCCGATAAAGAGAGGAAGGTCACCCGGCTTTTCGTCGAAGACTTCGCCTGCGGTGAAAGCATCGTATTTGGCAAAGGTGCGGTCGCGCATTTCTCCGAGAAACTCGCCGACGCCGGTCGCTTCCTTGAGCATTAACTGTATCGGGGCAAGTCCGTCGTCCCGGTCTGCCGGATAATCCTTAAACGGAAGTGCCTTTTTGATGTTGATGATGGCGTCGATGCGGAAGCCTGCAAGGCCTTTGTCGAGCCACCAGTTGATCATGGTATAGATTTCTTCACGAAGCTCCGGGTTTTCCCAGTTCAGATCCGGCTGCTTTTTATGGAAGACATGCAGGTAGCACTTGTCCGGGTGTCCCGGCAGCGGCTCCCATACCGGCCCGCCAAAGTAGGAGCGCCAGTTGCACGGCAGCTTGCCGTCCTTGTAATCTTTGATATAAAAGTATTTGCCATATTTTCCGTCCGGATCCTCGCATGCCTTCTTGAACCACTCATGCTCATCGGAGCAGTGGTTGACGACGAGGTCCATGAGGATGTGCATATCACGCTTTTTTGCCTCTGCAAGCAGCTCCTCCATGTCCTCCATCGTGCCGAAGCGCGGGTCGATGTTGTAGTAATCCGAAATGTCATAGCCCTGATCGGCCAGCGGGGAGCAGTAGATCGGGGAGAGCCAGATGATGTCGACGCCGAGCTCCTTTAAATAATCCAGCTTGCTGATGATGCCGCGCAGATCGCCGATGCCGTCGCCGTTCGAGTCACAGAAGCTCTTCGGATAAATCTGGTATGCTACTTTTTTATGCCACCATTTACGTTCCATTTTATATTATTCCTCCTGCATAAATATGTCGGGGCAGTTTCTTCAGAGCCCCTAACGGATGCCTGCGAATTGCTCCGCTGCGAAGCAGCTCCCGCAATTCTACAAACATTCGAAATCCGCTGATTTACTACGTAAATCGCTACTTTCTCATGTTTGGCGGATCCCAGGTTTAAAAGCCTTATCATGCAAGCATGAACGGTTTTTGAACTTGTGATCCTAGCATCAGGTCAAATTATCTTAGTTAAGGACCACCCGCGCCTCGTACGGCTGCAGTACACCTGCCTTGTGCTCCTTGTAGTTGGAGATCAGCTCCTCGCTAAAGCCGTTTTCGAATAAGTCGCACGGCTGCTCGATATCGGTGAAGTTGCAGGCAACGGTCAGCGTCTGGTCATCCAGTGTCCGTGTGTAGGCGTAGATCGTCTCGCTGTCCTCCAAAAGTCCGTGGAAGGTACCGTAAACGACGATCGGCAGGCTGTGGCGCAGCCGGATCAGCTTCTGGTAGTAGTAAAAAACAGAATCCGGATCTGCGAGGGCTGCCTCGGTGTTGATGGCCGTGTAGTTTGGATTTACATTGATCCACGGCGTTCCGGTCGTGAATCCGGCATTTTTGCTGCTGTTCCACTGCATCGGTGTACGTGCGTTGTCGCGGCTGATCAATTTCAGATAGCTCATCATTTTCTCCGGGGCGACGAGACCGCTGTCGACATACTGGTGATAGGCGTTGATGCTCTCGATGTCACGGTAGTCCTCAAGGCGGTCGAAGTACACGTTCGTCATTCCGATCTCTTCGCCCTGATAAATGTATGGGGTGCCTTTCATCATATGCAGGCAGGTCGCGAGCATCTTTGCGGAGACGACGCGGAACTGCTCAGAATCATTGCCGAAGCGGGAAACGACACGCGGCTGGTCGTGATTGTCCCAGTACAGGCTGTTCCACGCCTTGCCCTCGAGCTCATACTGCCATTTGTTCAGGATCGGGCGGAATGCGGAGAGCTTCGGCTTCTCATCGGACCATTTTCCGATCGGTCCCGGTACGCAGTCAACATGCTCAAACTGGAAGACCATGTTCAGCTCGGTCTGCTCTTTGTTTGCGTATTTTTTTGCCTCTTCGATCGTGACGCCACCGGCCTCGCCGACCGTGAGCAGGTCATATTTGGAAAGCACGCGGCGGTTCATTTCCTGCAGATATTCGTGTACGTGCGGGCCGTTGCAGACATACGGAGAAAAGCTGCCGTACAGTCCGTCTGTGACCGGGCCGTCCGGATAGGACGGATCCTTGGAGATCATGCTGATGACGTCCATGCGGAAGCCGTCGATCCCCTTGTCGCACCACCAGGTCATCATATCGAAGACAGCGTCGCGCACCTTTGGATTCTCCCAGTTCAGATCCGGCTGCTTTTTGGAAAAGCAGTGCAGATAGTACATATCGGTCGCTTTGTCATACTCCCATGCGGAACCGCCAAAGCAGGAACCCCAGTTGTTCGGCTCCTTGCCGTTAACCGGATCCTTCCATATATAATAGTCACGGTATGGATTATCCTTGGACTTGCGGCTCTCGATGAACCATGCGTGTTCATCGGAGGAGTGATTGACGACGAGGTCCATCACGATCTTCAGATGATGCTTGTGCGCCTCGGCGAGCATGTGGTCAAAGTCCTCCATTGTACCGAACTCGGTCATGATATTCCGGTAATCGGAGATGTCATAGCCATTGTCATCGTTCGGGGACTGGTAAATCGGGGAGAGCCAGAGTACGTCGACACCGAGCTTTTCCAGATACGGCAGGTGCTCCGTGATGCCGTTCAGGTCGCCGATCCCGTCTCCATTGCTGTCTGCAAAGCTGCGTGGATAAATCTGATAAATGACGGCCTCTTTCCACCAGGCCTTTGTTTCATTTCCAATTTTCATCATTCTTACCTCCATAGTCGACCGCCCAGGCAGTCGCTGATACTTCTGAGTTGTGTCTGTTACAGTATAATTCTAAGTTACAGTATAATTCCAAAAGAGAGAAAAATCTACCTCAAAATTGACTCAAAACTACGTTATTTTGACTTCTTTGAGCGAATCAGGAAAGTCTCCTGCTTCTGTTGCACAGAGCAGCAGGCAGGGAGCCGGTACCGGCGCGGAAAATCATATATATCCTTGCTTTTTCACTATGTAGTTGCTATAATTTGACGCAGGTCGCGAAGCGACCGAATATCCGTTTGATGGTCAATATCACCGGTTCGGTGGTTGACGTTTGCAAAAAAGGCAGAGAAAAAACGATCCGGGCTGTATCTCCAGGATATCGCGGCGGATCAAAGAGGACAGAATATGAATATAATTAAAGGCAGAAAGCTGTCATATGAATATCAGAAGCTGGACGAAGAGGGAAATGTCGAAGAGATGATCAGGGCTGTGGATGACGTGGATCTGGATGTGAAGGCCGGTGATTTTGTCGCGATCCTCGGACACAATGGTTCCGGCAAATCGACCCTGGCGAAGCATCTCAATGCGATCCTGATTCCGACCGAGGGGACGCTCTATGTGGACGGAAAGGATACGAGGGATGAATCGAAGCTGTGGGAGATCCGGCAGAGTGCGGGCATGGTGTTCCAGAACCCGGACAACCAGATCATCGGCACGATCGTCGATGAGGATGTCGGATTCGGCCCGGAAAATATGGGTGTGCCGTCAGCGGAGATATGGAAGCGCGTAGAGAAAAGCCTGAAGGCGGTCGGCATGTGGGAGTACCGCGACCATTCGCCGAACAAGCTCTCAGGCGGACAGAAGCAGCGCGTGGCAATCGCGGGTGTGGTAGCGATGCAGCCAAAATGCATCGTACTCGACGAGCCGACAGCGATGCTCGATCCGAGTGGCAGACGGGAGGTCATCCGTACGGTGCAGGAGCTGAACCGGAAGGAGCACGTGACGGTCATCCTGATCACACACTATATGGAGGAGGTCATTGAGGCCGACAGGATTATCGTGATGGATCAGGGCAGGGTCGTGATGCAGGGCACGCCGAAGGAGGTTTTCTCCCACGTGGAGGAGCTGAAGGGCTATCGGCTGGATGTACCGCAGGCGACGCTGGTGGCATATGAGCTGCAGAAAAAGGGTGTGCCGCTTCCGGATGGCATTTTATCGATGCGGGAGCTCGAGCAGGAGCTGGAAAAGCTGCGCCCGGCATCCGCAGAAAGGACAGAACAGCATGGCAATTAAAATTGACCATTTAAATTATGTATACAGTGAGGGCACCGCATTTGAAAAGCATGCATTAAAGGATGTGAACCTTGAGATCCCGGACGGGCAGTTCATCGGCGTCATCGGACATACCGGATCAGGAAAGTCGACCCTGATCCAGCACCTGAACGGGCTTTTGAAGGGAACGAGCGGAGCCATCTATTATAATGGAACGAACATTTACGGTGAAGGCTACAATATGAAGGAGCTGCGCAGCAAAGTCGGGCTGGTATTCCAGTATCCGGAGCACCAGCTGTTCGAGATCGATGTATTTACAGACGTCTGCTTTGGCCCGAAGAATCTCGGTCTTCCAAAGGAGGAGGTCGAGCGGCGTGCGTATGAGGCACTGCGGCTTGTCGGACTGAAGGAGAAGAATTTTAAAAAGTCGCCGTTCGAGCTTTCGGGCGGACAGAAGCGCCGTGTGGCGATCGCCGGGATCCTTGCGATGGAGCCGGATGTGCTCGTGCTCGATGAGCCGACTGCGGGGCTTGATCCAAAGGGAAGAGATGACATTCTGGATCAGGTGAAGCGTCTGCATGAGGAGCGGCATATCACGGTCATCCTCGTTTCCCACAGTATGGAGGATGTCGCGCGGTACGTCGACCGGATCATTGTCATGAATAAAGGACAGGTGCGGTTTGATGGCGTGCCAAGAGAGGTGTTTCGGCATTATCGTGAGCTGGAGGAGATCGGACTGGCTGCGCCGCAGGTGACGTATCTCATGCACGACCTTGCGGCTGCGGGCTGGGAGGTCGATGTGGATGCGACGACGGTAGAAGAGGCTGCGGATGCGATTTACCGCTGCCTTGGCAGGTGACTGATCTGTCCGCAGACGGGGCAGGGTGCTGCAGTGCACAAAAGTGAATGGAGAAAATTATGTTAAGAGATATTACATTAGGCCAATATTATCCGGCGGATTCCGTCATTCATAAACTGGACCCAAGAGTAAAGCTCGCAGGCACGATGGTGTTTATTATCTCCCTGTTTGCTTTTCATTCTATAGAAGCATATATTGTGGCGACACTCGCGCTGGCAGCTGTGATCCGCATTTCAAAGGTGCCGTTTCGCTTTATGGTGCGCGGCCTGAAGTCGATCATCATGCTGCTTCTGATCACGGTCGTCTTCAATCTGTTCCTGATTCCGGGTACACCGGTCGTTCATTTCTGGAAGCTGACGGTCACGCGGGAGGGTATCGAGACGGCGGTGGCGATGGCGGTTCGCCTCGTTTACCTGATTGTCGGCTCGTCCGTCATGACACTGACGACCACGCCGAACAATCTGACGGACGGTCTGGAAAAGGCGATGCGCCCGCTAGGAAGGCTTCACGTTCCGGTACACGATATCGCGATGATGATGTCAATCGCACTGCGTTTCATTCCGATTCTGCTGGATGAGACCGATAAAATCATGAAGGCGCAGATGGCGCGGGGCGCGGATTTTGAGTCCGGCAATCTGATGCAGAAAGCAAAAAATATGGTTCCGCTTCTCGTGCCGCTGTTCATCTCCGCATTTCGCAGGGCGAATGATCTGGCGATGGCAATGGAGGCAAGAGGGTACCACGGCGGCGAGGGACGTACAAAAATGAAGCCGCTTGTATATGTCAGACGGGATCATATGGCGTATCTCATGCTGCTGCTGTACCTGATTGTGATGTTTATAGCGAGCCGGGTAAATGTGATCGAGACACTGATGATGTCAGTGCTTCACTGGTAGAAACGGAAAGGGAAGATGTCATGAAACGTGTAAAACTGATTGTCGCCTATGATGGCACCAACTACTGCGGGTGGCAGGTGCAGCCGAATGGCGAGACGATCGAGAGCATGCTCAACCGTCATCTTACGGAGCTTTTAAAAGAGGAGATCCATGTCATCGGTGCGAGCCGGACGGACTCTGGCGTCCACGCGGATGGAAATGTGGCGGTCTTTGATACGAATGCCAGGATGCCGGCGGACCGCATCTCCTATGCGATGAATACACGCCTCCCGGCAGATATCCGGATACAGGATTCCTGCGAGGTGCCGCCGGACTTTCATCCGCGTTTCCAGCAGACGGTCAAGACCTACGAATACCGGATCTGCAACCGCCGCTTTCCGAATCCGATCGAGCGGCTGTATTCTCTTTTCTATTACTGGGATTTAGACCTTGAAAAGATGCAGAAGGCTGCGTCCTGTCTGGTCGGGACGCATGATTTCACGAGCTTCTGCACAAAAAAGGAAGAGGTGACGAACCACGTGCGCACGATCTATGAGCTGGATCTGACCAGGAGCGGAGATATGATCACCCTGCGCATCCGTGGCAACGGCTTCCTCTACAATATGGTCCGCATCATCACCGGCACCCTGCTTCGGGTCGGCGGTGGGATGATCGCACCGGAAGAGATCCCGGACATCCTTGCGGCAAAGGACCGCGGGCGTGCCGGAGAGACCGCACCGCCACAGGGGCTGCGGCTCGTGAAGATCGAGTATCCGGAGTGGGAAGAAAAGAACCGTTAAGCCATCAGTTGCCCGTATCCATGGCTTCATAGTCCTCGATATATTTTTGCAGCTTCGGGAATGCACCTTTATAAATGAGGGAGAGCAGCTTGTCCAGCCTGCGCAGTGCCATCTGCATTTGCTCGGCTGTGATGAGCCGATCCCGGAACGCATCCGCCAGCTCATCCAGATCCACGACCCGCACGAAGCCGTCCGGGTAGACGATGACATCTGCGAGCAGATCGGTAAAGACATAGGTCTCTGTCTCCGGGTCGTAGGTGTGGCAGATGATGTCACAGTACCAGCTGATCAGATTCCCGTCATGGTCATAAAACTTGCTGACCTTGAAGCCGCGGTCTATAAAATAGCAGGAGTAGCCGTGATGCAGCGTCTTCTTCGGGTGAATCGTGTCCCACTTTGTAATAATCACTTCCGGATCCCGGTAAAGTATCACGTCCTTATCAAGAAGCAGACATTCTTCTGGTATCACTCGTTTTCGATATAATTTCACGTCACCCATCTGATTTCTCCCTTCCGGCCCGGAAGCCTGATGCGTCCAGGCTGTATGAATTTTGTATTTACATAGTCTTTTGTACACTGCCTGTAGGATGTCAGGTCAAGCGGATATTCGCAATCCGCTTTGCTACTTGCTCATAACCGAATGCTGCTTTGCAGCTTATCAGGAGTGGCTTGCACCACTCCTGATACAAGCAAGTCCCAACCCACTGCTTATTGCTTTGCGCAATTGAAGCAGGGGACTTGCTTGATTCGGTTAAAATCTGTCGGCGGTCGAAAATTTATAATGAGAATAGCAGAAACGCGGCAGAAAGTCTATATAAAGATGCGCTTCCTGACACAAAAATTTGGAAAAACGGAAGAAAAAGAGAGCCTTTCCGAAGATGAGAGAAAAATTCATTTTCGGAGAGGCTTTTCGACGTTCTTGTAAAGCGCAGGGATGAACTACCTATGGCAAACGAAAGGATTTAATTTATGAAATCGGTGTGTATCATAATTATCAACTGGTATTTCAGACCGAGCTTCGGATTCCACTTGGCTATGAGAAAAAGACCGGGCAGGCGATCGCGCTTCCGCTCAAGCAGTTCGGGCTGCTTCGCGTGTTCAGCTCCGTCTATCTGCTGGCGAAGCGGTATCAGATATAGAAAAATGATTATGGATTTGTGCAATTAAAACACAAAAAGTTGCAAACAAGAATAAAAAGTAATACTATAAAAAGAGATATATCTAAAACAAAAAAGATCTTTTCGGAAAATAAGAAAATACACCAATAAAAGACCAATACAAGTGCGCACCCCGTTGCTGATTTTACCCAAACATGCTATAGTGAAAGGAGAAACGGATTGGAGAAAACCGAAGAAAGTAAGACAACACAACAGAATATTGACTTTGTTACATCATCGGAAGGATATCGCCCATTGCAGGATCTGAACCTGATTGATGACTACAAGATCCGAAACTGATTTTGCAGAATGGCCTAACTGTCGTATTCCTGAACACAAAAGTAAGGGATGTCACTGGGGCAGAGCCGGAGTTGATAGCGTTTCTTCGCTTTGTAGAGAACAGCACTGCGGAAGAAGCACATCTGTCCGAAGACCCGCGTATTCAGGAGATGTATAGAAAGATCAATACTCTGAAGAACAGCGAGACTGTGGAGGCGGACTATATGACGGCAGAAGAGTATAAGAGAAGGCTACAGGAAGAGGCAGAGGAAAAAGGGAAAATCAGAGGGGAAATCCAGACGCAATTAGATATGCTTCAAGTGGTGATGCGGAAGTTTGGAAAGACTGCTGACGAAGCAATGGATATGCTGGAGATTGCGCCTGAAAGACGAGAGAGTTATAAGGAGAAGCTGCAGAAAATGGCACTGCAATAATAGACAAATAAAAAAACAGTTGGAATACTTTGCACCGTATGAGGCGTAAATACCCCAACTGTTTTTTTTGCGATTTTATGATGATGCAGAATTGCGGGAGCTGCTTCGCAGCGGAGCAATTCGTAGGCATCAGTTGGGTCAAAATACCTTTTGACCTCAACATCATTTTATGCGATTGCTTTTTATAGCTGCACCAGCAGCTCTTCATGCAGCGCTTTTTTCACCCGCTCGAAATTTCCATTTTCCGGACACTGGATCGATACGACAAGTCCGCTTTCCGGCAGGATGGTCGAGATCTGGCCGTATGCGCCGTCGGCGCGGTAGGAGTTCGGATAAGGGCTCATCCAGAACTGATAGCCATAGCCTACAGACCACGGATCGTCCGTCTTTGGGAATGTAAATTTTGGCGTGGAGACTTCCCTGACCCAGGCTGGATCGAGCAGCTGTTGGCCATTCCAGCGCCCGTTTGCCAGATACAGCTGGCCCAGCTTCATCATCTCGGTGCAGGTGAGGTACATCCCGCCGCCTCCGTTTGGATGTCCCTGCGGGTCATGCTCCCAGAGGGGCCATCCCATATCCATAGGCGCAAGAATTCGTTCATACAGGTATTCACCCATACGTTTTCCGACCGCCCGTTCCACCATATGCCCGGCGAGGATGCTGTCGGCGGAAGAATAGCAGAATTCAGTTCCTGGCTCTGTGAGCACCGGTTGGCTGAGCATATAGCGCTCGTAGTCCGGTGCGCCGACGCCGGGACGGCGGTGATTGTTCATGAGAAGCGCTTTTCCAAAGCCACTCGACATACAGAGCAGGTGCTTTAGCTGAATTTTTTCGAGGCGTGGATCCGGATGCTCCGGCAGCTTGTCAGGAAAGGCATCGACCAGCCGGTCATCCAGATGCAGGACGCCATCGGATATCGCAAGCCCGACAGCGGTGACGGTGAAGCCCTTTGTGTGGGAGTAGATGTTGCGCGGTGCATTTGGCGCATAGTGCATTTCCCAGAGGATGCGGTGCTCGTCGCCCACGCTGATCGCCTCCAGCGGCAGATTTTGATTACTTGCATAGTGATGAAAGTGTTGCAGTTTTGCTTCCAGTGACATAGTATCCTCCTTCTGATAAAACAACCTATTATTATGATGGTATACTTTTTGCCCCTATGATACACGGATTGCTTCGCATTTCGTGCTCTCGCAATCCTAAAACACCTCAAATTCGCTCATTTTTCTACGAAAAATGGCTACTTTTCGGTGTTTTGCGGGTCAATAAGTCATGCTTTTTCATGCAGGCATGAAACGCATGATTTTTTGAGCCGTGCATCACATAAGCCATAAACAATATGCTTGTTCTAAATAAATAATTATATAAAAATACTTGCAATATCTAACAAAAAGTGATAAACTACATGTAACATCTAAAGATCTCTGGCATACGCAAAATTCCCTGTAAGCAAATGGTCAGACAAGATTTTCGCAGAAGAGAGAAGGAGATTTTCTCTGGTCTGGGATGATTTTGTGCTACCGAAAAGAAAGGGAAGACGGATTTATGAAGAAAAAGACATTGATGAGGGGCCTCGCCGGGATGCTGGCGGCCGGAATGCTGTGCCTTATGCCGGTGACATCGTATGTAAATGCGGCAGAGCAGGGGTATGTACAGACAACGGAGAGATCTGCGGAATTTTATAGAGTGAATGCAGAAGCGCAGGATTTAGACATAACTACAAATGAGACGGACAGCCTGGAAATAGCAGATACAGGTAAGCATGCTTCAGGCGGCTCCGACGCGGATAAAAGCGCGGAGAGTGAACTGGATAAAATGCCGCAGGAGTCAGAGCGGAAAAATCATGCGGATGAAATACCGGATGAGAACGTTCAAGACGAGCACGCTGATATAAATGAGAAAGATGCAATGAGTGTAGATGCGACCGAGAAAATGACGTCAGAATCAGATGCGACCGGGAAGATGGAGCCAGAGTCCGATGCGACCGGGAAGGTGGAGTCAGAGTCGGATGAGACCGGGAAGATGGAGTCAGAGTCGGATATAGCTGAGAAAATGACATCAGAATCAGATGAGACCGGGAAAGAGGAATCTGAATCGGATGTATCCGAGGAAATGGAGTCAGAGCCGGATACGGAAAAGGAGAGCGAGGAAACGCTTCCGGATTTCTATGAATACTGGCAGGATGGGCCGATGCGACGGCTTGGAATGTCCGGAATGCGACGGGCGGGGAATCCGACGGTGAAAAGGGATGAGTCGCTGATCCTGCATTATCTGGATTTTCCGTGCTATTTCAAATATGTGACCAATCATGGGATGAGCACGGGCGGCAAGACCGTGGCAGCTTACTGTGTTTACAATACGAGAGAGGCTCCGGAGAATGAGACATACAAGCCGTCAGGCGACGGCCCTTTTTCTAAGGAGATTACATACTGCCTGTACAATGGCTGCCGGTATCGCGGCAGTACGGCATACAATTCCAGGTATTCTGCCGGTGACTGGAAGAAGGATTACTACATCACACAGATTGCGGTGCATATCATCAACTGTCAGCAGGGCCGGGAGACCTCGATCGAGAAGAAGCTGAAAAAATCGATGGATACGAAGGTTTATAATCTGGTCTACAAGATGGTAGAAGATGCCTATGCAGATACGACACAGGTCAGTGCAGACAATAATCAGACGATGGAAGTGACCTGCAGTATTTCTCCGACGACGCAGGATACGTGGGTGCAGCAGGCAGATGGGACCTGGCGGACACAGGCAGAGTTTGTCTGCACTTCGAATCTGCCGGATCGGATTATCGATGCTGCCCTGATGCCGGAGGGGACACTTCCGGACGGCGTGAGCATTGCGAAAAAGGAGGAAGGAGATCTGCTGTCACCATTTTGGTTCACAGCGACGGATGAAGCATACCGGAAGCTGAGCCGGGAGCGGACGGAGATCAAAGCGACTCTGGAGGTGAGCTGTGAGGAGTATGGAGGCTGGTGGTATGTGCCGGTGAACAGCAGTGTAAAGCGTCAGTATGTTACCTACCTGTCGATGGATGAGACAACGATGGTACACCCTGAAGCACGCACGGTGACTGCTTCTGCGTATACGCCATATTTTGGTGTGTCTTTGCGGAAAAAAGATGCGATGGATCAGGCAGGGGTGGCGGATGCCGTGTATGGACTATACGCGGATGAAGCCTGCAGTATGCTTGTGGCGCAGTTCCCGAAGACCGGTTCTGACGGCACAGCGGAATTAGAGGATCTGGAGCTGACACAGGACGTCTATTATGTGAAGGAGCAGAGCGCTCCTGCAGGCTATTGTGTGGATGAGAGGGTCTATCCGGTTCAGGCATCTGCACAGGCAGAGGTGCAGCTGGAGCTGGTCGATCAGGTACAGATGACACAGCTTCAGATTAAAAAAGAGGGTGAATTGCTGACAGGAGCAGATATCAGTGACGATGGTGTAGCGTTTCATTATGAAGTGCGGGCGTTATCTGGAGCAGTGTTTGATCTGTATGCAGCAGATACCATAAAGAATGAGAGAGGTGTGGCGGTATACGGAAAGGATGCGCTCGTTGAGGGCGGACTGACGACGGGAGCTGACGGGTATGCGATAAGCGGAAGGCTTTATCCGGGAAGCTACTATCTGATTGAGAAAAGCGCACCGTCTCATATGGTCAGCGACGGTACAAAGATTTCGGTAGAATTGAAGACAGAAGATCAGAGGAAGGAAGTGACGGTGACACCCGTGACGGTTCGTAATCGACGTCAGCGCCTGTCGCTTCAGGTGAACAAAAAGGACAGCGAGACAAAGAACGGAGTCGCTGCGGCTGCATTTGGGGTATTTGCGCAGGAGGAGATCCGGGACTGGAACGGAGACGTGCTGGTACAGCCGCAGACATTGCTTGGTACGGCGCATTCGGATGAAAATGGCCTGGCAGCATTTCAGGCGGATCTGCCGTGTGGATACCGTTACTTCGTGCGGGAGCTTACGGCACCTGTCGGCTATCAGTTAAATAAAGCGTGGAAATATGAGTTTTCTTTTGAAGATCATCCGGAGCTGGAAGCACAGGAAATGACAGCTGAGTGTATGGAGAAACGTCTGAGAGCTTCTCTGCGGCTTCAGAAGGTGGATATGGAGACGGCAGAAGCGCTCCCGCAGGGGGATGCGTCTCTGGAAGGGGCAAAGTACGGACTGTTTGCCAGAAGAGACATTGTACATCCGGATGGAAAGAGCGGCGTGATCTACCGTGCGGGAGATCAGGTGACGGTCCTTACGACGGATGGCTCCGGACGTGCGGGGGCTACAGATTTATATCCGGGTCTCTATTATGTAAAAGAGCTGGAGGCTCCGGCAGGATATGTGCGGGATGAAACAGAATATGAAGTAAAGCTTGCGGCCGATCAGGAAGTGGATACAGATGGCGTGATCCGATGTGAGCTGACAGTCGCTGATCAGGTGAAAAAGCAGCCATTTCAGCTTTTGAAGGTGTCAAATGATGGCAGTACAAATCCGCAACCGCTTCCCGCAGCAGGATTCACTGCGTGGCTGCTTTCAGATCTGAGTAAGGATGCGGCCGGAAATTATGTGACGGAAGGAATTGCGCCGGTCGTGCTCGGCAGTCAGGGCGAGACGGAGCTGTTTACGGATGATCGTGGGTATCTGTGTACGATCGCGTTGCCGTATGGTACCTATCTGTTCCGGGAGACAACAGTGCCGTCCCAGCACAGGCCGGTGAAGGACTTTACAGTTGTCATTTCAGAACATCATCCGAACGAACCGCAGCCATGGCAGATATTTATGGATGATTTGTTTATGGTCCGGCTGAAAATCACGAAAAAGGATGCGCGGACGCAGGAGCCGATCCTGATTCCGGGAGCTGGCTTCCGTATCTGGGACAAGCAGAAGGAAAACTATGTGGAGCAGGCAGCCTCCTATCCGGGCAGTGAGCGGATCAGCATTTTTTATACAAATGAGACGGGAAGCCTTATCATGCCGGAGAAGCTTGGACCGGGCAAGTACCGTCTGGAGGAGGCAGAAGCTCCGGAGGGATATGTGCTGTCGGAGGAAACGATTGAATTTATGATTTCCGATGATATGGCCTATCGGGTGGATTCCGTCAGCGGTGATCCGCTGATCGAGCTGGAAATGGCAGATGAACCTGTGGATGGAAGCATCGAAGTGTTGAAAACAGGAGAGAAGCTGACCGGGTTTGTGGATAACTTCGCCTATACGGCGCTCCCTCTGGAGAATATCACATTTTCCATCGTGGCGGATGAGGATATTCTGACGCCGGATGGGCAGAAGGATGCAGAGGGTAACCGCAGAGTGCTTTACAAAAAAGGTACAAAGGTGGCAGAGATCACGACAGACGAAGCGGGAAGCGGCAGCTTGGAACGTCTTCCGCTTGGCCTTTATCGACTTTTCGAGCAGAATACCCCGGATGCTTACCTGGAGGAGTCCGAAGGCGTGCAGGTATGTCTTGCATACGAGGGAGCGAAGCAGGCAGTCGTACAGAAGCGGGCAGCGATCGAAAATATCCGCAGACGGTGGAAAATCGGTATCCGAAAAGTGGATAACGAGACAAAAAAGCCACTGGGCGGTGGAAAATTTGGTTTATATGCAGGGGAGATACTCTGTGATACGAAGGGAAATGTGCTCTGCGGGAAGGATCAGCAGATAGCGGCTACAGTATCAGATGCGAATGGCGAAGCGGTATTTGACGCAGATCTGCCACTTGGGATTTATTATGTGAAAGAGCTGGAGGCTCCGGCGGGCTATGTAAAGGACGAAACGCCGGTGAAAATTGATCTTGGAGCCGGTATACCGGAAAAAGTGGCAGTACAGATCAGTGAAAGAGAAGAGCTGGAGCTGACCGTGGATCCGGATGGAAGCAATATTATGTACCTGACCGTTTCTGATATACAGACGACGGTAGAGATATCGAAGCAGGATGTGACAGACTGCGCAGAAATTCCGGGGGCGAAGCTGACGGTGTTTGATGAGCAGGAGCATATTGTTGATACATGGACATCAGGGGAGAAGCCACACAGTATCCGGGGACTGGAGCCTGGCCATGCGTATATCTTACGGGAGGAGACGGCACCGTTTGGCTATGTAGTCGCAGAGGATGTGACGTTTACGGTCGAGAATACCGGAGAAGTGCAGCCGGTGCATATGTTTGATAAACATGCCATGGGACAGCTTCGGATCGAAAAACGTGACAAAAAGACAGATCAGCTGCTGGAAGGTGCTCATTTTGAACTGCGGGATGAAGATGGCAGCGTACTGGAGGAGCTGGTGACAGACAAAAACGGAGAAGCAGTCAGCAGCGTACTGGAGATCGCGACATTCGCAAACGGGCGGGCCGGGAAGGAAAAGACGTATACCCTTGTGGAGACAAAAGCACCGACAGGTTATCAGAAGGACGATCAGGAATATAAGGTCCGTTTTGCATATGAGGATGATCATACGGAGGTTGTGAAGGTGCGGCAGAAGGTTCAGAATGTAAAGGAGTCGGATCACGCGACACCGCCGAAGACAGGAGATGGGACGCCGCTTGGAGAATGGCTGCTCGTGCTGCTTCTTTCAGCCGGGATTTTTGCCACAGGTGTTGGATTGACTTTGCGTCGGAAAAGCTGGATGCAAAAGCATATAGAATAAGCATTCCGCCGCGGAAGGTGCGCAGAGCACGAAGCGGGGTGCTTTACAATCGGAAATGAGGAAGGTGGAGAAGCGGGACTGTGCTCGGGTTTTGAGTGACAGTCCCTTCTTCTTGTGGTATAGTATAAGGAGAGGATGAAGAAGAATGAAGGGCTTTTTGACCTTTTGACCCTTATGATACACGGATTGCTTCGCATTTCATGCTCTCGCAATCCTAAAACACCTCAA
>OLPO01000379.1_pt1 | contig 37527 bp, 39 predicted proteins | sample 1672831 | NCBI WGS metagenome assembly OLPO01 (sample SAMEA3136728, study PRJEB25190) | human gut metagenome
AATTTAGCGTTAGCTAAATTTCAATGCCCGACCGACACTCCGCCAAACCATAATTTATTGAAAATTTTGACAAAAAAAGTGCCCTGCATATGGCAAGGCACTTGAGTTTTAACAATTATTCTTCTGTATTTTCGCACTGTACCGGCTTTTCGGTTGAGTCGGCAGTTTTTTCTGTAACAGTTTCTTCTGTCTTTTCTTCTGCGTTCTCTTCAACCTTTTCCTCTGCGACAGGTGCGGATTCTGTGGGTTCTTCAGCCTTTGGTTCTTCTGCGGTTTCGGGAGCTTTTGTTTCTTCGGCTTCATTTGCAAGTTCCGCAATATCATCGCCGTCAAGGCACAGGTCAAGCTCTTCAAGAAGCATTGCGTTTTGTTTTTTCTTGTGCTGTTTTATAGCAAACACGGTAGCTGATACTGCAACAAGTGCGCCAAGTGCACCGGCTGCGGCGCAAATTAATTTTTTATTATCATCCATATTAAACACCTCATCAATTATGTTTTTATTTTTGTCCAATAATTATTCAAAATAAAAATGCTTATTAAAATGAATTATCACTTTAATAAGCATATTATATCATAAAATTTATGCAATGCAATACTTAATTTGCAAAATTTGTCAATAAATTTTGAGCGTTTTGCACATAATCAAAACATTCTGTCGATTAATATACAAAAGCTAAAAATATATTTATAATCATTTTGAATATTCGCAATAGTTTCCCAAAAAGCTGAATTCAGGCATTTCCGCACTTAACTGTGCTATAAGGTCTGTAACCTCTTTACTGCTTACATTGCCTGAAAAATCAAGGTAAAACAGGTATTCAAACCCTTCGTCACTGCTTGGGCGTGGGCGAGATTCAATTTTCGTAAGGTTAAGACCGAGAGAATTAAATCTGCAAAGTAAGCCGTAAAGCGAGCCCGTAACATGAGGAAGTGAGAAACAAAGGCTGATTTTGTTTGAATCGGGTGTGATGAACAGCTTTTTGGAAATAACAATAAATCTTGTTGTGTTTTTATCGTTATCCTGCAAATGATTGTCAAGCACTTTTAAACCGTATTCCTCTGCCGCCTTGTATGAGCAGATAGCCGCAACATTAAGGCGCTTTTCCTTTGCCACATCACGAGCGGCAATTGCTGTATTTGAACATGGTGTAGAGTCAAAATTATTTTTTGCAATGTAGTCTGCACACTGTGAAAGTGACTGCGGATGCGACCATACCTTTTCAATATCCGAAAACTCTGCCTGTTTTAAACCGCCAAGACAGTAATCAATAGGCAAATCAAGTGCGCCGACAATGTAAAAACGGTGCTTAAGTATTAGGTCATATACGGCAGAAACCGAGCCTGCGTTTGAGTTTTCAACAGGAAGTACGCCGAATGTAATTTCTCCTTTATCAACTGCGTCAAAAACATCACCGAAAGACTTATAGCAATGTGCCTCCGCATCGGGGAACAGGCGTATTGTTGCCTCGTGACCGTTAGCTCCTTTAATGCCCTGATAACCGACTTTAACATTGGTTTTCGGTATCTCGGTTTCAACATTGCTGATAACCTCTTTTATATCTGCACCACTGCCGACAATATTATGTTGTAAAGCTCTTGAAAGCTCCATAATATTTGAGTAAAGCAGTCTTGCGTATGAACCGTACTCGCCGCCACGCTCTTCGATAGCGTCAAGAATTTCGTTTTCTCTTGCCTGATTCAGAACAGGAATATTGTTGGCTTTTTTGTAATTACCTACCTCTTTGGCACAATCCATTCTCTTTTTGAAAAGTTCAATAATCTGTTCATCTATACTGTCAATTTCAGTTCTGATTTCTGAAAGATTTCTCATTTTATTCATCCTTATTATAAAAGATTTAATATAGCAACGGCTGTGACAGCCTCAATAACAGGCACGGCTCTCGGTACAATACACGGGTCGTGTCTGCCGTTTATAACAAGTTTTGCATTTTCTTTTTTCTGCAAATCAACTGTGTCCTGTTCTTTAGAAATAGACGGAGTAGGCTTTACTCCTGCTCTGAATATAACAGGCATACCGTTTGTGATACCTCCGAGGATACCGCCGCAGTTGTTTGTTTTGGTCACAACCTTGCCGTCTTTGTATTCAAAAGGATCGTTAGACTGAGAACCACGCATTTTAGAGAGTTCAAAGCCTTTGCCGAATTCAATGCCCTTTATTGCAGGCACACCGAAAACAGCTTTTGCGATTACACCCTCAACACCCTCAAACATAGGCTCGCCTATGCCTGCCTCAATTCCGCTTACGGCACATTCGATTGTACCGCCGATACTGTCCTGAGCAAGTCTTGCCGATTCAACTTCTGCACGCATTTTTTCTTCGACCGAATCGTCAATAAGTGCAAAAGAGCTGTTGTTTAATTTATTTATAAGTTTGTCGTCAATAGAAACAGGGTTAAAAGATTTGTCGTTTACATTGCCGATGCTTGCAATATGAGCGGCAATTTTAATACCTTTTTCTTCAAGAATCTGACGGCAGATTGCACCCGCAAAAACTATAGGAGCGGTAAGTCTGCCCGAAAAATGACCGCCGCCTCTAATATCGTTGCTTGCGTTATATTTAACATAAGCCGTGTAGTCGCTGTGACCCGGACGAGGACAATTGAGAAGATTGCCGTAGTCGCCGCTTTTTGTGTTTGTATTTTCAATTACCGCACATAACGGTGCGCCTGTAAGAGTATCCCCAAGCATACCGGAAAGTACCTTTGGCAGGTCGCTTTCTTTGCGTGGGGTTGCGGTTTTATCTTTGCCGGGAGCTCGTCTTGACATCTGAACAAGCACTTTGTCCATATCAATTTTTACGCCGGCAGGAAGTCCGTCGATTACAACTCCTATACCGTTGCCGTGGCTCTCGCCAAAGACAGAAATTTTTATTTTTTCACCGTAGGTCGAGGACATTTGCCTTTCCTCCTATGCTGTTGTAGTCTATATAAAAATCGGGGTAGCTTTTGTTAATGCTCATTGCAAAAGTGGCGGTTATATCTTCATCACTTCTTGCGGCGCAAACAGCGGCAGACATAACGATTCTGTGATCGTTGTAGCCGTTTACATTTCCTCCTTTAAGAGAAGAAACCCCTGTGATTTCAAGTCCGTCCGAAAGTTCCTTTACTTTGCCGCCGAGATTATTCAGCAATTCGGCGGTGGCTTTCAGTCGGTCACATTCTTTTATTCTTAATCTTTCGGCATTGATAATCTTTGTCGTGCCCTCTGCAAATGCCGCACATACCGAAAGTACGGGAACAAGGTCGGGAATTTGAGATGCGTCAATGGTGATTGCCTTTAATTCCCCTTTTTCAACAGTTACTTCGTTGTCAAGCTGAGTAACTTTAGCGCCGAATCGGGCAAGAATTTCAGCGCATTTCTTGTCGCCCTGCGTGGAATCCTTTGCAACTCCCTTTACGGTTACTTTACCGCTGACAGCGCCGAGTACCATAAAGAAAGCCGCCTGTGACCAGTCACCGTCTGTTGTATAGTCGCAAGTCTTATATGATTGACCGCCTTTAATATGCCAGCCTTTTTCTGTGGCTTGAATATTCACACCAAATTGTTTCATTGTGCGGATAGTCATTGCAATGTAACCAACGCTTTCAAGCGGGGAAGTGAGTACAATTTCGCTGTCACCCTCAAGAATCGGCAGAGCAAGCAAAAGTCCTGTGATGAACTGTGAGCTTACATTGCCGGGAATTTCAAAAATTCCGCTTTTCAGCTGACCTTTGATTTCAAGGGGAAGTCCTCCCTCGGTTTTGCAGACGGTACCCGCCTTTGGCAAAGCCTCTGTAAATATTCCGATAGGGCGCTGCGGAAGTTTGCCTTTGCCCACAAATGTTGCGTTAATATTGCCAACAGCGGCAATCGGAATAAAAAATCTTAATGTACTGCCGCTTTCTCCGCAATCAAGCAAAGCGGTTTTGTTTTTATACATATTTGTGCCGTCAACTGTGAGAACATTGTTTTCAAGTACAGCGTCAGCGCCAAGTGCTTTAATACAGCCGATAGTTGCCTTAATATCGTTTGAAAGGGCAACGGGAGAAATTCTGCTTACTCCGTTTGCCATGGCTGCGCAGATTATGGCTCTGTGAACATCACTCTTTGACGGCGGTACATTTACAGTTCCGTTTGGAACAAACGGGCTGAATTTTACATCAGACATATGTATCCTCCAATCAGGTTGTGATAAAGTCGCAGAGATTGGCAAGTTCAACTTTCTTTGTAAAGCTGTCGCCTATTTTTGTTAAAAGTACAAGGTCAATTGAGCTGCCTGCTGTCTTTTTATCGCCTTTTGCAGCCTGTGCCATCTGCTCAAAGGTAGATTTATCTGTAGTCGGCAGACCGTATTTTTTGCAAAGCGCACAAATTTTGTCGGCTGTGCCTTTTTCGGTAATTCCGTGTTTTTCACCTGCTTTTGTAATAAGCACCATACCGATTGCGACAGCCATTCCGTGGCTTATGCCTTTAAAGTTATAGATTTTTTCAATAGCGTGTCCGAGAGTGTGACCGAAGTTTAAGAGCTTTCTTTCGCCTGCCTCTTTTTCGTCACGGTTTACAACATCACGCTTTATTGAAACGCAGATTTCGATAATATCTTCAATATGCTCAAGTGCATTTTGATTTTCAAGATTTTCAAAGAGTTTTTCGTCTTTAATGCAACCGTATTTTATAACTTCACCCATACCGTCGCAAATATAATCATCGGTAAGGGTTTTGAGCGTGTCGGGGTCAATCAATACGGCAATAGGCTGATGAAATGCGCCGACAAGGTTTTTGCCCTGTGGTAAATCAACGCCTGTTTTTCCGCCTACAGATGAATCAACCTGTGAAAGGAGAGAGGTAGGAATCTGAATGAAATCAATTCCACGCAGATAGCTTGCAGCGGCAAAGCCTGCCATATCGCCCACAACACCGCCGCCGAGAGCTACAACAATATCTTTTCTTGTCATAGAAAATTCCGCAAGTGTGTTGTACATTTCCGCAATAGAGCCGAGGTGCTTTTGCTCTTCACCTGCTTTAAAAATATGTGTTGCAACTTTAAATCCCTCTTTTTCAAGAGAATTTTTCACTCTGTCCATATAAAGCGGAGCAACATTGCTGTCTGAAATTATAGTAACCTTTTCTGCCTTTGAAAGAGCCTTTGCGTATTCGCCGCATTTGTCAAGTATTCCTCTTTCAATGCAAATATCATACGGCTTGCCCGTATCTACTCTGACTGTTCTCATAATGCACCTCAATTCTATTCGCCGAGAGCAGTTTTTACCTTGTGTCCCTGCTCCAATAATTCTGCAAGAGTTTCTCTGTCTTCTGCTTTGATTGCGTCTTTAATTTTTGTAATATTGTCAATGAGTATGTCAAGCTCGGTAATAAGCGGTTCACGATTCTCAAGGAAAAGTTCGCTCCAAAGTTGTGAATTGATATTTGCAACTCGTGACACATCACGATAACTGCCGGCTGAAAATCCCTTATGATTTGGACAGCACGGACTCATTACATAAGAACAAGCCAACACATGGGGGAGCTGTGAGGTGAATGCAATCATTCTGTCGTGTTCTTCGGGAGTGGTAATTTTAACTGTGCCAAAACCGATTTTTCTTGCAAGATTGGCAAGAATTTCAATTTTATCCTCAGGTGCTCCGCACGGAGTAATTATGTAGCTTGCGTTCTTATACAGGTCAGCCTCCGAAACATCAAATCCGTTGGTTTCTTTGCCTGCCATTGGGTGACTGCCGATGAATACAAAGCCGTATTTTTTTGAAAGAGCAGAAAGACTTGGGCAAATTGCTCGCTTAATTCCCGAACTGTCGGTTACAATAGCGCCGCTTTTTATATAGCTGCCGTATTTTTCTATGAAATCTACCGCAGCCTGCGGATAAAGTGCCAAAATTATAATATCACATTCACCGAGGCTTTCGGGAGTACCGATTTTGTCGATTGCGCCCGCCTCAAGTGCCTTTTCTGCTGTTGCCTGCGTTCTGTTAATACCGATTACAAAGTTGTCGGTATATTTTTTTATAGCCTTGCAAAAGCTGCCGCCTATAATACCAAGACCGATAACGGCAATGTTCATTTTTCAGTGCCTCCGAATAAATATATAAAATAAAATTATTTGCTGTTGATTTTGTCAATTGAGCTTTTGAGTGCAAATACTTTCTTTGCAACCTTATCAAACTGTTCGGGTGTGAGTGACTGCGCACCGTCCGAAAGAGCATGCGGCGGGTCATTATGAACCTCAATGATAAGACCGTCTGCGCCTGCGGCAACTGCCGCCATTGCAAGCGGCTCAACAAGCCATGACTTGCCTGCTGCGTGGCTTGGATCAACGATTACAGGAAGATGTGAAAGAGCCTTTACAACAGGAATTGCGGAAATATCAAGTGTATTTCTTGTAAATGTTTCGTATGTTCTTATGCCTCTCTCACAAAGAATAACCTTGTCGTTACCGCCTGCCATAATGTACTCGGCACTCATAAGCCATTCTTCAATGGTAGCGGAAAGACCTCTCTTTAAAAGAATAGGTTTGTCAATCTTGCCGAGTTCTTTTAAAAGCTCAAAGTTCTGCATATTTCTTGCGCCAACCTGAATAATGTCAACATTCTCGAACATATCAATGTGAGATGCTCTCATAATTTCGGTAACAATAGGAAGTCCTGTTTCTTTTCTTGCAATCTTTAAGAGGTCAAGACCTTCTGCTTTTAAGCCCTGGAAAGCGTACGGTGAGGTTCTCGGCTTGAATGCGCCGCCTCTTAAGAATGTTGCGCCCGATGCCTTTACGCTCTTTGCAATATCGACAATTTGAGTTTCGCTTTCAACTGAGCATGGACCTGCCATAATGTGCAGACTGCCGCCGCCGATTGTTATATCATCGTTGATTTTGATTTTTGTATCGTCCGGGTGGAACTTTCTGTTAGCCTTTTTGTACGGTTCCTGAACTCTCTTAACATTTTCTACAATGTCTTGAGCGTCAATGTAGTCCATATCAATTTTAGTAGTGTCGCCGATAAGTCCGAGAACTGTTGAATGCACACCTTCCCATTTATTTACTTTTACATTGTATTCCTCTTTGAGCATATTTGTAAAATTCATAATCTGCTCGGGTGAGGCTGACGGTTTTAATACAATAATCATTTTTTAAACTATCCTTTCATTCCCATTTAAATAATTTATACATATTTTACCACTTTAAAGCGTTGCAGTCAACCCTGTAATATGCGTAATTATTTTTCTTGCGTATCGATAGCGTTAAGGATTGCATATGCTGTTTTGAGCGGAGTGCTTTTGCCGCTCACCGTTATGTCAGCGGCAGAAAGATATATCGGAAGTCGCTTTTCATAAAGCTGACGCATTGCTTCATCCTTGTCGGGGCGCTGTAAAAGCGGTCTTGTTGTATCGTTTTTAAGTCTTTGTTTTATAATGTCAAGCGGAACATCGAGCAGAACTATTTTGTCCTTTCCTCTGAAAGCGTCAATATTTCTTTGGAAAGTAAAAGCACCTCCGCCGGAGGCAATTACAAGTCCTTTTGTATCTGCAAGCTCCAAACAAGCCTCGTGCTCCATATCTCTGAAACGGTTTTCACCGTATTTTTCAAAGATTTCGGATACTTTCATTCCTGCCTTTTCTTCAATGTAAGAGTCCATATCAACGAACTTTCTGCCTGACTTACGGGCAAGATTTCTGCCGACGGTTGTTTTTCCGCAACCCATAAAGCCACATAAAACTATATTGTCCAATCTTAGGCCCTCCAAAAATTATCTGTTCTTTAACTCGTCAGACGCTGCAATGCATATCTTTTCGATTTCGGCGGGGTCATAAACGGAGCCGTCCCATATTTCGTGTGAAACAACAGCCTGCCATACAAGCATTGACATACCGCCGACAGCGTTTGAACCGTTAGCTTTTGCTTTTTGGATAAGTACGGTTTCGAGCGGATTATATACTGCGTCAAAAACATTTTTGCACTTTGCGATAACTTCATCGCTTACAGGCTGATTTTCTACCTTTGGAAACATTCCTATAGGAGTTGCGTTGATAAGTACATCAATGTCGCCGTTAAGCTCACTGATAAGACAGTATGACGGTTGAGAACCGATAACAGTGCTCTTAATTTCTTCGCAAAGTTTCTTTGCAATTTCGACATCTTCCGTTCTTACTGCAAAAAGAACGGGAATGTTTTTGAGAACAACCTCATAAGCCATTGTTCTTGCAACGCCGCCGCAGCCTAAAATTACAACTCTGCCGTTTAATTTGATTTTTGCCGCATCAAGAGCCTTTAAAAATCCGTCGGGATCTGTGGTGTAGCCTTTTGCTGTGTAATCTCTGTTGTCAACAGTGTTTACACTGCCGTACATATTTGCTTTTTCATCAATTTCATCAAGATACTGAATAATATTCTGCTTGTGAGGAATTGTAATGTTATAGCCGCTCAATTTAGATAAAATGTGGTCGTATTCATATCCGAGACTTTCCGGAGCAACATCAAGTTTTGTATAAACGGCGTCGATTCCTGCAAGCTCAAACAATTTTGTATGTATAAAAGGTGACATAGTATGTCCGATAGGATGACCGATTACTGCGTATTTTTTAGTACTCATAAAAATATACCCCCTAAAAAAATTTTTGGTAAAAATAGAAAAATTTTAAAATTCTATTGACAAAAGAATAAATAAACAATAATATAATCTAAGAAGCAAACCGATTACTCGATTGCTTATTCCATTGTAGCATAAAATATGTACTTTTGTCCATAATTACAATGGATACATTAAATATTTTTTTATTATGGGAGGAATTCCAATGGTATTGGAAAAAGTTAAGGCAATTCTTGCTGAGCAGTTCGATGTTGAAGAAGATAAGGTAACAGCTGATACAGATTTACAGGAAGATCTCGGTGCTGATTCACTTGATGTAGTAGATTTACTTATGTCAATTGAAGACGAGTTCGGTGTAGAAGTTCCCGATGATGAGATTGAGAACATCAAGACTGTTGGTTCACTTGTTTCTTACATTGAGGCAAATGCATAATTGAATTAAAAACTTGAGGTCAGGCGGTTTGTCTGACCTCTTTTACTTTTTATAATAAAAATAATGTCGGTACTTGCAAAAAAAATTAATTATAGTATAATAGAAATGTTATAATACACGAATATTTCTTAAGTTGGAGGAATGAAAATGGCAGACAACAAAAAAATGGTTGAAGCTATTACAAGCAGAGATGAAGACTTTGCTAAATGGTACACTGACATTGTAAAAAAAGCCGAGCTTGTTGATTATTCAGGCGTTAAGGGATGTATGGTTATCCGTCCTTACGGTTATGCTATTTGGGAGAATATACAGGCTGACCTTGACAGAAGATTTAAAGAAACAGGTCACGAAAATGTGTATATGCCTATGTTTATCCCTGAAAGCCTTTTACAGAAAGAAAAGGATCATGTAGAGGGTTTTGCACCTGAATGTGCATGGGTAACTATAGGCGGCAGTGAAAAACTTAACGAGCGCCTTTGTGTTCGCCCTACTTCGGAAACTCTTTTCTGCGAGCATTATCAGAAAATTATCAACACATACAGAGATCTTCCAAAACTCTACAATCAGTGGTGCAGTGTTGTAAGATGGGAAAAAACAACCCGTCCTTTCCTCAGAACTTCCGAATTCCTTTGGCAGGAAGGTCACACAATGCATGCAACGGCAGAAGAGGCAAAGGAAGAAACACTCCGTATGCTCCATGTTTACGAGTCATTCTATAAAGAAATTCTTGCTATTCCGGCTGTAATCGGCAGAAAGACAGAGAAAGAAAAGTTTGCCGGTGCAGAAGAAACCTATACAATTGAGCCGATGATGCACAACGGTGTTGCTCTCCAGGGCGGTACATCACACTACTTTGGTGACGGCTTTGCAAAGAGCTTTGGCATTACATTTACAGGCAAAGACAATAAGCAGCATTATCCGCACCAGACATCATGGGGTGTGTCAACAAGAATGATCGGCGCTATCATTATGGTTCACGGCGATGATGACGGTCTTGTGCTCCCGCCGAGAATTTCACCTGTACAGGTTGTAATTATTCCTGTTGCACAGCATAAGGAGGGCGTACTTGACAAGGCTTACGAACTTAAGGCAGAGCTTACAAAGCGTTTCAGAACTAAACTTGACGACAGCGACCACGCACCGGGCTGGAAGTTTGCTGAGTATGAGATGAAAGGCGTGCCTGTAAGAGTTGAGATTGGACCTAAGGATATAGAAAAGGGTCAGTGCGTAGTTGTAAGAAGAGATACCCGTGAGAAGTATTTTGTACCGCTTGAGGGACTTTCCGATTATATTGCAGAGCTTCTTGATACAATTCACAACGATATGTATGAAAGAGCACGCAAGAATACAGAAGAAAAAACATTTACAGCAACAAACTTTGACGAATTTGTTGATACCGCCAAGAATCACCCGGGCTTTATTAAGGCTATGTGGTGCGGCGACAGCGCTTGTGAAGATAAACTCAAGGACGCTACAGGCGGTGTTAAGAGCCGTTGTATTCCTTTTGTTGAGGAGCACATCAGCGATGTTTGTGTATGCTGCGGCAAACCTGCTAAGCACCAGGTTTATTGGGGCAAGCAGTATTAATTGATTTTATATTTGAAATGTATAAGGAGGTGCTGAGGCTATGCCGATTAAGGTTCAGAGCAATTTGCCGGCAATAAAGGTACTTGAGTCTGAGAATATTTTTGTTATGCCAAACGAAATAGCGATAAAGCAGGATATTCGTCCGCTGAAAATCATTATTTTAAATCTGATGCCGACAAAAATTACAACCGAAACCCAGCTTCTAAGACTTTTGGGCAACAGTCCTCTTCAGGTTGACATTGAGCTTTTGCAGATGGCATCGCATACATCAAAAAACACCTCACCTCATCACCTGACTACTTTTTATAAAACCTTTGACCAAATAAAGGATGAAACCTTTGACGGTATGATAATCACGGGCGCACCGGTTGAACAGCTTGAGTTTGAAGATGTTGACTATTGGGAAGAGCTTTGCAAGATTATGGAATGGTCAAAGCACAATGTTTATTCCACACTCCACATTTGTTGGGGTGCGCAGGCTGGTTTGTATTATCATTACGGTATCCAAAAGCATAAACTTAAGGAAAAGTTAAGCGGTATTTATAATCATACGATTTTAGACCCGCATCATCCGCTTATGCGTGGCTTTGACGATACTTTCTGTATTCCTCATTCAAGATATACGGGAGTAAGGGAAGATGATATACGCAGAAACAGCGCACTTGAAATCCTTGCAGTGTCAGAGCTTGCGGGAGTGGCTATAGTTACCAATAAATCCGGCAGACAGGTATTTGTAATGGGACACGCCGAGTATGACAGAGATACCCTTGCAAGCGAGTATTTTCGTGATGAGAACAAGGGAATCAATCCGAAAGTTCCGTACAATTACTTTCCGAATGACGATGCGTCGCGCACACCGCCAATGGTGTGGAGAAGTAACGCAACATTGCTTTTTACAAATTGGCTTAACTATTATGTATATCAGGCTACACCGTACGATTTACAGGACTTGCTTGAAAAATATCCGCATTAAACTAAAAACCATGAGCAGTTCATTTTGGACTGCTCTTTTTGTATGCTTATAAATATCTGTTGACAAATACGAATAAATTGATATAATAGTATTAGTTAATTAGATAATTAACTAATTAACTAATACATAAAAGGGGTGATTTTTATGGGAGATGTATGGAAAGCTTTGGCTGACCCTACAAGGCGAAAAATACTTAAACTTTTAAAAAAGGATAGTTTAAATGCCGGAGAAATTGCTGCGGAATTTAATATGACCAAACCATCAATAAGTAATCATCTCAGTATTTTAAAGCAAGCTGACCTTGTGGACTCGGAAAAAATAGGTCAAAATGTAATTTATTCGTTGAAAACAAGCGTATTGGAAGATATGTTAAAAATGTTGTCCGATTTAACAGGCAGAGAGGATAAATAATATGAAAAAATATATTTTGTTAATTATATCATTGATTAATATTGCTGTAACAGGTGTTTTTATTGCTTTTAATCCAAATGAAGAGTTGCCCTCACATTATAATGTTAATGGGATTGCAGATGCCTATTCATCAAAATGGATGCTTTTATTTATTCCGAGTATTCTTGTATTGTTTTCAATTATATATGCGATTTACGCAAAGGTTAAAGAAAATGATGAAAACTATAAGTCGTACCGAAAATATGCCGTAAGATGTATAGTATCAATTTTTGCCTTTTTGTTTTTATTTTTTTGGATGCTGATTGCACTGGTATTGCAAAATAAAGTAAATATAGATAATCTGTTTTTACCGTTAACTTGTATTTTTATGGGCTGTATGTTTGTTTATTTATTCAATTTAATGCCTAAAATAAAGCAAAATTCTTTGCTTGGCATACGAACAAACGCCACATTGAGCAGTAAATCCGTTTGGAAAAAAGTACATCGCTTTGCAGCTTATTTTGGAGTGATTTGTGGAATTGCAGTAATAATATTAGGCATAATTTCGTTATTAATAATAAATATAAGTAATGTATTGTTCTTTATATCAATTATTATAGTATTGGTAAGCGCAATAGTTCCTGCAATATACGGAGAAATAATATATTCAAAGGAAAGAACATCAAATAATTACATAGAATAAACATTATAAAATCCCGATAAGGCAAAAAATTCACCTTATCGGGATTTTTACAATTTACAAGATAGTTGCAGAGCTAAACGCTCATTTTTTCTCGTATGAGGGCAAGAATTTTGCGTTCTCTGCGGCTGATCTGCACCTGCGTCATTGCAAGGCAGTCGGCGGTTTGTGATTGGGTTTTATTCTGAAAATAGCGCAGATGTATAATCTGTCTGTCACGCTCATCAAGTTCGGCAATTGCATCATTAAGGCTCAACCGTTCGGTGATTTCTTCTTGCGAATCGCTTACGGGTATGTCTATTCGGGAATTTCCCTCATCATCATAATCGGCATTAAGGGATAGGGGAGAAGAGCCGGCAGAAAGCGCCTCGCAAATCTTATCTTCACTTACATTCAAAGCCTGCGAAAGCTCGGTAACGCTCATTTCTCTGCCGTTGTTTTTTTCGTACTCGGTATTAAGTCTGCAAATTTTCATTGAAAGTTCCTTAAGAGTGCGACTAACCCGTACAGAACCTCCGTCACGAAATATACGCTTGATTTCTCCCAATATAACCGGTACGGCATAGGTAGAGAATTTTAGTCCACGGCTTTCGTCAAAACGCTCTACGGCTTTTGCAAGTCCCAAACAACCTGCCGAAAACAGTTCTTCGTATTCCACTCCTTTGCCTGTAAAATGCTTACAGCAGGAATGGACAAGTCCCATATGCTTTTGTGCGAGAGAGTTTTTATCCCCGATAATATCACCACGGCTTTCCGACATACCGTTTAACGACCTCTTGAAAGGAATCTGCCCGATGAAATGACTTTTTCAAGCGTAACGGCAGTGCCTTTGCCGACAGTGGATTTGACTTTTACTTTGTCGCAAAAGCTCTGCATAACCGCAAAGCCAAGACCTGCTCTGTCTTCTTCGGGAGCGGTGGTAAAGAGCGGTTCCATTGCCTTTTCAATGTCTGCAATGCCGCAGCCTTTGTCACGAATTTTTATTACTACTTTGTTGTTTTCGTAAATTTTTCCGTTTATGTAGACCGTTCCGCTTTCTCTGCGGTAGCCATGCACAATGCAATTTGTTACAGCCTCGGAAACGGCGGTTTTTATGTCTGAAAGTTCGGCAACGGTTGGATCAAGACCGATGACGAATGCAGAAACCGCACTTCGGGCAAAAGCCTCGTTACTGCTTTTTGACGGAAAGCTAAGGCTCATTTCGTTTATTAAATTCATCTCAGCACCCCCAATCCCTCAAGCCCGGAAAGAGCAAACAGCCTGTACATATTTTCGGGTATGTTAATTACCCTGACAGAACCGCCGAGCAATTTCATCTGGCGGTATCTTCCGAGTACAAGACCGATTCCTGAGCTGTCCATAAACGATACCCCGGAAAAGTCAAGGTTTAACAGCTTTGGCTTAATTGATTCACAGATTCCGTCAAGCTTTGTGCGTATTCTTGCGGCAGAGTCATGGTCAAGTTCACCCTCAATGAACGCTGTCAGCACATTGTTTTCAAATTTTGTTTTGAGCATTTTAAACATCCTTTTTACTGAAAATTCAGCTCGCTATTTTGCCTTATAAAGGCAAATAAAAACTCCATAACTATATAATAATAGATATGGAGTGAAAATTTTGTTTTATTATGTTGCAGATAAAATTATTTGTTAAGTGTGGTCAGATAATTATAAAAATCCTCAAAACTTCCGTTTTTGTATGATGAATAATCCTTATCATTACGGTTTATAATGCAGTCGGTAATTAAGAATGTGTCAAAACCGAGTTCGGCGGAGCACAAATCTTCGTCAACATCATTGCCGACCATAAGGCTTTCTTTTGGAGAAATGGCGCATTTTTCGCATAAATCTTTAAAATACAGAAGATTGGGTTTACAGCTTGACGAGTTGTCATAAACGGTAATATATTCAAAATCTTCGGGATTAAGTCCTGCCCATTCAAGTCTTTTATATGTAGCCGGCTTAGGGAAAATCGGGTTTGTTGCGGCAATTACTTTGTATCCGTTTTCTTTTGCAAAATCAACACATTTTTTTGCATAAGGATTAACGAAGGTTGCGGTCTTTGCGGCGACAAATTCATTATTATAATAATCGGTAAACATATCTTCGTATTTAATAAGGTCAACACCGCTTACTTTTGCGGCGGCTTTCCAAAACACATCTCTGTTAAGTGCGGAACCATCGTTTTTAGCCATTGCGCCAAGCCCTGCCATAATAGAATCGATAAGCGCTTTCGGTTCGATTTTAAGTACAGGTATCATTTTTTCGCAGAGTGAACCGAAATAATATTTAACAAATTCGTGAACATCCATAGGTAAAAGTGTGCCGTCAACATCAAATAAAATATTTTTGTACATAGTCATACCTCCACAATAATTATACATTTTTTGTCAAATGATTGCAAGATTAAAAAAATTGTGTATAATAAAATTAGATTTTTAACTTATAAAAACGGAGGTAACAGTATGAAAATTGTATTGACGGACGCACAAACTGTTGTGGATAATCTTGTACCTGCCGACCGACTTTCACAGTTCGGCGAAGTGGTGCAGTACGGACTTCTCACATATGATGAGGTCGCAGAAAAGATTGCGGACGCAGATATGGTTATCTGCAACAAAACCCGACTTGACGAGGGTTCATTAAAACTTGCAAAGAATTTAAAATATATCGGACTTTTTGCCACAGGATACAATAACATTGATATAGAGTATTGCAGAAAGCACGGTATTACAGTCTGCAATGCGGGTTCGTATTCCACAAATGCCGTTGCACAGCATACTTTTGCATTAATTTTGGAGCATTACAGCAAGGTGCGTGAATATGCAAAATTTGTTGCCGACGGAAAGTGGAAAAGGAGCAAGACTTTTTCGCCGTTTGTATATCCGCTAAACGAGCTTGCAGGAAAAACAATAGGTATTGTAGGATTTGGAAGTATCGGAAGTGCGGTTGCAAAAATTGCGCAGGCATTTGAAATGAAAGTCCTTGCGTATAATCGTTCCGAAAAACAGGCTGACGGAGTGGAGTTTGTAAGTTTTGACGAGTTGCTTGAAAGGAGCGACATTGTAACGGTTCATTGCCCGCTTAACAGCGATTCGGATAAAATGTTTGGCAAAGAGCAGTTTAGAAAAATGAAAAATAATGCCTTGTTTGTAAATACCGCAAGGGGCGGTGTAATGGTGGAAAATGACCTTTACAACGCCTTGCAGAATGACATTATCGGCGGAGCGGCAGTAGATACCTTGGTTGTTGAGCCGATGGAGAAGGACTGTATTTTAATGCAGGCAAAGAATTGCATTATAACTCCTCACATCGCATGGGCGCCCGTTGAAACAAGAGAAAGATTGATGAATATTGTTGCAGACAATATCGGTTCATTTATAAACGGCACTCCTAAGAATGTTGTAAGTTGAGGTAATTATGGACGAAAGGCTTAAAAAGCAATTTGACTTTATAAAGGAAATTGACAAGGAAAAATTCATACAGCGTCAGACATTGCTTACAGGCGGAGAACGCAAGGAAAACGATGCCGAGCACGCATGGCATATGGCGCTTATGACCGTGCTTTTGAGTGAGTATGCCAACGAAAAAATAGATGTTTTAAAAACGGTTACAATGCTTTTACTGCACGATATTGTGGAGATTGACGCAGGAGATACCTATTGTTATGACGAAGAGGGCAAGAAAACTCAACACGAAAGGGAACAGAAAGCGGCAAACAGAATTTTCGGACTTTTGCCCGACGACCAGTGCGAAAAGCTGAAAAATCTTTGGATTGAATTTGAAAATGCCGAAACAGCCGAGGCAAAATTTGCCCATACTATGGACAATGTTCAGCCCGTAATGCTGAATGACGCAACAGACGGTAAGATGTGGGCAGAGAGAAAAATAAAATTAAGCCAGGTGCTTGGCAGGCAAAGGAACACCCCAAAAGGTTCTGAAATTTTGGCGGAATATTCTTACAACAATTTTATAAAGCCGAATGTCGAAAAAGGCAGATTAATTGACGATACACAAAAAGATAGCTGAAAACCCCGTTCTTATCAGCGCTTTTATAATTGAATTTTGTCGCTTGTTGTGATATAATTATGAGCGAAAAACTAATAAAAGGGCGATAATCGTGGAGAAAAATGTTAAAAAAGAAGCGTGGCTACACTTTTGTGTAAGCTCAATCGGCGGATTTATGGGTGCGTACGCAATCATAAATCATTGCGACCTGCTTGCCTCATCGCAAACATCAAATATGATACATATTGTACATAATTTGTTTGAGCCGGAACATTCTTTATTAATTTATATGGTGCTTGCCGCTTTGGTGTATGCTTGCGGTAATGTGACATATGTGTTGCTCCACAAATTTACAAAACTTGATACAAAAATAATAAGTCTTGGTTTGACATCGGTTGCTTTTATACTTGTAAGCGTGCTTAATTTTGTAGAAAATTCGTACCTTGCAATGCTGCCGCTGTTTTTTGCCGCTCCTATTCAATGGAACGCTTACGCAGGCGATGCGGGATACGGCAGTTCAACAATTTTTTCGACCAATAATATAAGACAAACGGTAACATCGCTTACATCTTATCTTATTGACGGCGACATAAAGATGAAACGCAAAGCGCAGTTTTTCGGAATGACATTGCTTTTCTTCCATATAGGCGTTGCTCTTGCAAGCGTGGCTGAAATTTTTTGGGCAAGGGAGAGCATATGGTTAGGATTTTTACCGCTTGCAGTGTCAGTTGTGTGCTGTATGTGGTACAAAGAGGTAAAGGTATTTTCTTTCGGCAAAAAGTCGGAAGCCTTAGAATCTATTGTTGAGGAACAAGTTAATATTTAATTATAATAATCTATAAAAAAGCCTTGCAGGATTTCGCCTGCAAGGCTTTTGTTGTGTGCAGATAAGCTTATGAATTTGCAATGAGTTGTTGTATATCTGTTACATCAAGCACATCTATTATGCCGTTCTGATTGTAGTCGGCAAGCATTTTTTGCTCATCGGAAAAATCTTTAGATTGAGAAATATACATTTGTAATTCCGTTACATCATTAACTGAGAGAACACCGTCGTTGTCTGTGTCGCCTAATATGCAATATTTGTCTGTATAGCTGTTGCCACAAACTGTGCAAGTGTGTTCAACATAGCCTTTTTGAGTTGAAGTTGGTTTTACTATTTTGTCGGTATAGTTGTGAACGCCAATCTTATCTTGAGAAATTTTTTCTATTTCAAATTTTTGTGCAGGCCAGTCAACACCTGCACCCCAAACAGCCAAGTTATAGTCATTGTATTGATCCATATCTAAAACTAAATCTATACAAACAGGCTTTATATAGTAAGAGTCATACATTCTGTAAATATAAAATCTTTGTGCGGTTACATCCCAATTTTTATACATTTGAATATTTGAGCCACTACCTGCCGCACCATAATTATCTAAATCCATTGCCCTTGAGTCATAGCAATTAATTATTTTATAACTGTTATCCGGTTGCTTTATAAAGTTCCAAACTTGTTGGGTGTCACAATTTGCGTCCATACCTTGTACATTGTTATTTACGGCTGTAGCATATTTACCTGTTGGAATATTTTTGATTTTAGCATAAAAGTTATCGCCTATGGAAACCGGAATATTACCTACAAGGTCTATTTTATTAATGTTAAATTCTTGAGGTGCCCAGTCTTCTCCGGCACCCCAAATTGATAAATTATGATCCTCCGTAGATGACATATCTAACATTCTTGAATTACTGAGTGCAGGTCTGAAATAATAAGCATTATATTGATAGTAAATATAAAATTGTTGATTTGCCTTACCTGTGTACTCATACCAAGTATAAACATTAGTGTTATCCGCATCATATTCACCATATACATCCATATAGTAACCGTTAGAGTTGCTTTGCAAAGCGTATGCACCATTTGGCTGTCTAATAAATTTCCAAATCTGATTAGAATTTCCTGTAGGTGTTTCGCCGGCTACATTGGTATTCTGATTAGTTAAATACATACCGGAATTTTGATGTTCTATATACGCATAAAAGTCGCTTCCTATATTTACGGGTAAGTTGCCTTTTACATCAATTTTTATGATATTAAAATTTTGCGGTGCCCAGTTTTCTCCGGCACCCCAAATTGACAAGTTATGGTCTTCCGTAGATGACATATCTAATCGTCTTGTACTACTGTTGGCAGGTCTGAAAGAGTATGAACCATATTTATCGTATATGTAAAATTGTTGATTTGCTTTACCTGTGTATTCGTACCAAGTATAAACATTAGCATTATCTGCATCGTATTCGCCCGATACATCCATAAAATAACCGTTAGAGTTACTTTGCAAAGCGTATGCACCGTTTGATTGTCTAATGAATTTCCAAATCTGATTAGAATTTCCTGTAGGTGTTTCGCCGGCTACATTGGTGTTCTGGTTAGTTAAATACATACCGGTGTTTTTATGTACTATATAAGCATAAAAATCTGTGCCAATATCAACATAATTGTCGGTTGGCTTGTCTACAGGGTTAGTGATGTCGGGGCTTGACAGTAAATATGAAAAGCCGTATTTGCCGAACATATTTGAATACTTATTAATAGTGTTGTCCCATTTAATACCGCAGCTTCTTACATACGAAGAGCCGCTGTAATTGCCGTTACCGTTGCAGTCAACAAATGTAATGGTATCGCCCGAAACATTTGTAACAAATACGGTATGACCGTTGCCGCTTGTATTTCCGTATTGCAGGATGTCGCCCTTTTTAACATTGCTAATACTGTAAACCCTTGACCAAGAGGATGGATACGAGCCAAATACATTGTAACCGACCAGTCGGGCAAAGCCGTAGCATTGACTGCCACCGTCAAAAGAGCCATACCAAGTACTGTAATTTGGGTATTGCGAACGCAAAGAATTAAGCTTGTTGTCAAACTCTGACTGCGTAATTGCACTCGCACTAATCGGCATAACCACAAAAATGCCAATCAGAATTACAGCAGATAAAAATACGGATAATGATTTTTTAATGTGTTTACTCATAAAAGTTCCTCCTTATATACTTTTTACAAGTATTATTATAACATAAAGGTATAATTTGTCAACAATTATGTAATAATATTATACTTAAAAAGTATAATTTAAGGAGTAGCTTATGAATAGGATTGCAATGTTGAGAAAAGAAAAAGGCTTAAGTCAGATTTCTCTTTCTTTAAAGCTCAATGTTTCTCAAAAAATGATTAGTGCTTACGAAAACGGAAAAAGTGAACCGAGCATTGCAACTCTTATGCAAATGGCAGATATTTTTAATACATCGGTCGATTACATTATCGGCTATACAAACATTCGTCAGCCGATAGATAAAACAGTGCAAATGTCTTTGAATGAGGACGAATGTGATTTGCTCGGCGGCTACAGAGAATTATCGGCAAAACAACAAAACATAGCTTTGGGAGTGATTTTAGGCTTGCTCAATTCCGAAAAAAATTAAGGTCATATCTGCTGTATTTGCAGATATGACCTGTTTTTTAAATATGAAGAATTGTTGTTGCAATTCCAAAGTAAATTAAAAGTGATAAGGCGTCGCAAATTGTGGTGATGAGCGGTGATGCCATTACGGCAGGGTCAACACCGATTTTGTGTGCGACCATAGGCAAGAACGAACCTATGAGTTTTGCCATTATAATAGTTCCGATAAGTGTAAGCGAAACTACAAGTCCGATAAAAAGGGCGTTTTCTTTGCCGTTTAAATCGAATATCATCAATTTTATAAAATTTGCGGCGGCAAGTGTGACACCGCAAAGGATAGATACTCTAAACTCTTTCCACAATACCTTGACTGCATTGCAGAATTTGATTTCACCAAGCGACAGAGCACGGATAACCGAAACCGAAGCCTGCGAACCGGCGTTACCGCCTGTACCTGTAATCATCGGAATAAATGACGAAAGCACGATTACACTCGCAAGCGCAGATTCAAAATGAGAAATGATAGCACTTGTAAATGTGGCTGAAAGCATAAGTACAAGCAGCCACGGAATACGCTTTTTGTAAATTCCGAAAACACTTGTTTTCATATAAGGCTTATCGGAAGGCATTACGGCAGCCATTTTTTCAATATCCTCGGTTGCCTCTTCCTGCAAGACATCAATAGCATCGTCGATTGTTACAATGCCGACAAGTCTGTTTTCGGTATCTACAACGGGGAGTGCAAGAAAATTATAGTTAGAAAACATCTGCGCTACTTTCTCCTGGTCGTCAAGAGTGTTTACACAAATTACATTTTCTTCCATTATCTCCGAAACAATAACATCATCGTCAGATAAAAGCAGATCCTTTACGCTTGTAATACCGATAAGTTTTGAGTTGTCATCCGTAACATAACAAATGTAGATAGTTTCTTTATCTACGCCTGTTCGTCTGATTCTTTTTATAGATTGCTCGGCTGTCATTTCGGGACGAAGTACAATGTACTCGGTTGTCATAATTGAGCCTGCACTGTCCTCGGGATATTTGAGCAGTTCGTTAACAGTTTTTCTTGTATCCTTGTCTGCTTGCTTTAAAATTCGCTTAACAACATTTGCAGGCATTTCCTCAACAAGGTCAACCACATCGTCAATAAAAAGCTCGTCAACAACTTCTTTAAGCTCTGTATCGCTGAATCCGTGAATCAAGAGCTTTTGAGTTTCGTCATCCATTTCCACAAATGTTTCGGCGGCAAGCTCTTTCGGCAAAATTCTGAAAAGCAGAGGAGTTTTTTCGTCCTGCAGCTCTTCAAATATAGTAGCAATATCGTATGGCTTAAGGGTGACAAGAATATCTCTTAGAGTGTTAAACTTTTTTTCTTCAAGCAGCACTCTGATAGTTTCGGTTATACCAACCTTAACTGTTTCCATCATCTTTCCTCCTTCAGCTGTTTAGGGAGTAAAGACGAGCACCATATTCAATTTATATATTGAGCGACAAAAAATGAACGCAATAGCGGTCATTTCGTCTGTTGCAACTTCGCCCAGGTACTGCGCCTTTATTACCGTCTGCGTCCATTAATTTTTCACCCCAAATTCTTAAGATAATATTTTCGGGATATAAACCCCATACATATTTATTTTAGTTTATTTTGTGTTTATTGTCAATGAATTTTTGAATAAATATTATAGCTTTTTTGTTATTGACGATAGACTTAAATGTTGACATTTGATGTACGAAATAGTATAATTTATGTGATAAATATGTGAAAACACAAATGTTTGACTAAATTTAGATTTAAAGACATTATGCAGTATGCTGACGGAACACAGAATGTTGACTTGAACAATACCTCCATTTCAGGTGAAACCAATCTTGAGTATTATTACAGAAATGTTGATGGTTATACCAACAAGGGCGATATGTACAAAGAACTTGTCGAGTCGCAGAAAGCCGATTATACCGAGGAAATCACCGATGGACTTAAGTAATTGAGAAAAAATATAAAACGAGGCTTACCGCAAGCCTCGTTTTTTAATGCAAAACAACAAATATTGCATAGCTTATTGATTTTTTATGAATTTTAGTTATAATAGAATGAGTGTTACAATATATTATTACGGAGGTTATTATGAACGGTTTGGTTAAAAAATATTTACCCTATGGTGTGGTAATCCTTTTGATTTATATGCTCGTGCCGATTATCTTTATTTCAAAATCTTTGCAGGGATTTTCGACAGTGGCATATTATTTTATTTTCCCGGCAACTGCAATAGTGTGCGCTGCAATGTATTGTTCAAAGTACGGAATGGACTTTTTGTTTACACTTATAGCTCCTGTCGTATTCATTCCGAGTATGCTTATTTATAACGGCGGTTTCCACCTTACAAACATAATTCTTTTGGTTGCTTACCTTATTTCGGGTATTTTCGGCTTGTTTGTCGGCGATATTGCTTTTGGCGATAAGCGTAAAAAAGCAGAGGCAGAGGCAGAGGCGGAAGCAGAGGAAAGATTGCTTGCGGCTAAGCGCAGAAACGAAGAATTTGTAAATGAAAAGGCTGCCGAGGCAGAAGCACCGAAAGCTGTAGAAACAACATACGATTTAAATGATGATGACGATGATTTTGATTACAGTAAATACGCTTCCACCGATAAGGTAACCGATGAAAGCGAAATCGATGATATATTAAATGAATTTGGTTCTTCAAAAAATAATTAAATGCAATAGAGATTAGTATCCCATGCAGGAATGTACGGATGATGCCGCAAATATATTTTGTATTCAGGATTTATTCCCGAAATCAAAAGCGGCAGTCTGAAAATATCTTCAAATCTGTGATACGCTGAAAAGTTGAGCTTTGGCTTAAACATTTTCAGCGTATTTTTCATGCCCAAAATTGTTTCAAAGTCAGCGCCCTCAACATCTGCTTTTACATATGTTGCCGCCCGCCCACACAAAATTGTATCAACGGCGGCAACGGGAGTTTTTGTGTTGCTTTCGTTTACTATGGCACTGTTACGGCCTGCCTTGTTGTTAAAACAAAGAGTGGTGTTGTGACTGTACGCACCGATCTGCCAGAGTTCAAGATTTTTCATTTCCGAGCAATGCGCCTGTAATTTACTGTAGTTTTTGGCATTAGGTTCAAGTGCGGTAATAAATTTGTATTTGCCGTTTGTGTAATGCAAAAATTCGTCTACAGTATCTCCGTTGTATGCACCGAGGTCAACATAGGTTTCGCTTTCACCGAGCGACAGGAGAGAGAAAGCCTCGTCTTTATCGGTTGTAATTCCGTCAAGCAGAGAGAGTTCTCCTGTTTTGTAAAATTCAAGAATATTGTCAAAAACTTTTACTGATAAATCATCTGCAAGCAAATTTCGGGCACTTGTTATGCTTTCTTTATTTTTTTTCGCAAATTCTTCGTCAAAAAGAATATCGCCGAATGCAGGAACACTCGGAACAACGACCTTATGCTTTTTGGCAATTTCAAAAATATTTTGCATAACATCGGGCAGTTGAGTGGCAAAGCAAAGTGCAATTATAAAATCTGAATACTCATTTTCAAAGTCACTTAGTTTTTTTACCGTGAATTCGTGAAAACTCTGACCTCTTACAAAATCATCGCTTGCCATAACTCCGCTTGCGGTTATTCCGTATTTTTTAAAAGCGGACAGAACTTTGTCTGCGCCGTCACCCATTCCGTAAAGAATAATCGGTAAATCGGAATTTTTAAGATAATTCCATATATAATCTTTATTGATTTCCATTGTTTCACCTACAACAAAGCCACCGCAAAAAAACGGTGGCTGAATTTTTGTAATTAATAATGAGCAATTATACATTGAATCTGAAAAGAACTACATCTCCGTCTTTCATAACATATTCTTTGCCCTCGCTGCGAACAAGACCTTTTTCTTTTGCTGCCGACATACTTCCGCAAGCAATGAGGTCGTCATAAGCAATTACTTCGGCACGAATAAATCCACGCTCAAAGTCTGTGTGAATTTTACCTGCCGCTTGTGGAGCTTTTGTGCCTTTCTTAATTGTCCATGCTCTTACTTCCTGCTTGCCTGCTGTAAGGTAGGAGATAAGACCGAGGAGTGAGTAGCACTCGCTGATAAGCCTGTCAAGACCGCTCTGTTCAAGTCCCATATCGGAAAGGAAAAGTTCTTTTTCTTCTTTATCCATCTCTACGATTTCAGCCTCAATTTCAGCGCAGATAGGGAGAACGCCTGCTTTTTCTTCGGCGGCAATTTTCTGAACAGCCTTGTAACCCTCGTTAGAATCAAGACCGTTTGAAAAATCATCTTCGCTCATATTTGCGGCATAAATTACAGGCTTGGTTGTGAGCAATGCAACATCAGAAAGCAAAAGAGCCTCGTCTTCGTTACACTCAACACTTCTTGCGGGTTTGCCTGCCTCGAGTGTCTCAAGCACACGCTTGTAGAAATCAATATCTTTCTGATATTTTTTGTCGCCCTTAAGCATTTTCTGCGTTCTGTCGATTTTACGCTCAAGCATTTCTACATCCGATAAAATAAGCTCAAGGTTGATTGTTTCAATATCTCTTGCAGGGTCAATAGAACCCTCAACATGAATGATGTCATCGTTTTCAAAACAACGAACAACATGAACGATAGCGTCACACTCACGAATATTTGAAAGGAACTTGTTGCCAAGGCCCTCACCCTTTGACGCACCTTTTACAAGACCTGCAATATCAACAAATTCGATTGATGCGGGGGTATATTTGTCCGGGTCATACATTTCCGCAAGCTTGTCAAGACGCTTGTCCGGAACAGCTACAACGCCTACATTCGGCTCGATTGTACAGAACGGATAGTTTGCACTTTGAGCACCTGCATTTGTGATTGCGTTAAAAAGTGTGCTTTTACCAACATTAGGTAAACCTACAATGCCTAATTTCATTATCTTTTACTCCTCAAAATTGATTGGCATACTTGCCTAATCAATATTTTTATTGTATCATAATAATAAGTATATCACAATTTTTCGTGATAGACAACAGGGAAAGGTGATTATTATGGAAGAAAAAACTCTCACTAAAACAATAAAAGTTGAAGAAGAACAGCTTGCGGTGTCTATGGGCAGCGGCGGACTTGCCGTACTTGCTACTCCCGCAGTGGTTGCTCTTATGGAAAATGCGGCTTTTGAACTGTGCGAAGAAATTTTAAATAATGACGAACTTACAACAGTAGGTACAGCAATTTCTATAGAACATACAAGTCCTACTCCTCTCGGCGCAGAGATTTCCGCTACAGCCGTATTAAAAGAAAATGACGGCAGATTCTTTAATTTTGAGGTAAGCGCAAGTGACGCAAAAGGAATTATTGCAAAGGGAACTCACACAAGAGTGAGCGTAAAGGCTGAAAAATTCCAGAAAAAGGCGGATGAAAAGTTTAATGGTTAAGCACGATTACATACTTTTTGACCTTGACGGCACTATCAGTAAAAGTGCCGACGGTATAAAATATTCTCTCGAAAATGCAATAAAGCAAATGGGAAAACCCGTGCCCGATCTTAGCGATTACACATTGTATATAGGTCCGCCGTTAATTGATACATTTTTGAATATCTGCCACTTTTCTCAAGAGGAAAGTCTGCGTGGCGTGGAGGTTTACAGAGATATTTATAATACAAAAGGTAAATTTGTAAACAAAGCTTATGACGGAATTGAAGAACTGCTTAAGAAAATCAAAGCTGACGGAAAGAAGATTGCGGTTTGTTCGTCTAAATATGAATTGTTTGCCAAAGAGATTATTGAAATTCTCGGACTTTCACAGTATTTTGATGCAGTGTGCGGTTCTACGCTTGACGGCAGCCGAAAAGATAAAAAAGATTTGATTCCGTATGCACTTAATTCTCTCGGTACAAGTCTTGAAAAAGACAGGGAAAACGCTGTGATTATCGGCGATACCTACTTTGATACCAAAGGCGCTGTTCAGACGGGGATTGATTTTGTCGGTGCAAGCTACGGCTACGGCGATATTGAACAGATGAAGAAAGAGGGCGGAAAAGTTTTTGCCGACACTCCTCTTGAAATTTATAATCTTATTTAATGCAATTTGCGCACACAGCTTTCATATACATATAAAGTATATGGAGGTTTTGAAATGTTTGTTTTACGATTTAAAAAGAAACGATTTATTGTAGCATTAATTGTTGTTTTGGCAGTGATTACCGTATTTATAATTCTTATAAACGCAGATTTCACACATGTGGAAGATTATGCGGAATTTAATTCTGAAAACTATTCGCTAAAGGCTGACAGCAGTGATGACAGAATAAAATTTTTTCAACAGTTGGGAATAAATGCGGTTGACGAATCGGTTGACGAGGTAATTATTCCGCAGGATTTTAACAGCGTATATGAAAAGTACAACGAAATTCAGAAAAAATCCGTATTTGATTTGAGCAATTATGCGGGTAAGCCCGCAAAACGCTATACATACAGTATTGATGACGGAAAAAAGGCTGTTATACTCGTTTATAAAAACCGAATTATCGGCGGTCACATAACAAGCGGCGTATACGGAGAAGATTATCTGCCTTTGTTTTAGGCAGAAAGGAAGGTAAAATGGACAGACTTGATAAAATTTTGGTTTCTCAAAATGTCGGCAGTCGCAAAGAAGTACAAAAACTTATAAAAGACGGTGCAGTATGCGTAAACGGAGAATGTATCAAACAGCCGCAACACAAAGTAGATGCTGTGGCTGATGACATTACCGTCGGCGGACAACCTCTTTTGTACAGCAAATATGTTTATATAATGATGAACAAACCTGCCGGAGTTCTATCCGCAAGCAACGATAAAAGAGCGGAAACCGTAATAGACCTTTTGCCTGAGGAGTTTCAGCGCCCCGGCTTATTCCCGGCAGGCAGATTGGACAAGGATACCGAGGGACTTCTTATTATTACAAATGACGGGGAATTTGCGCACAATATGCTTTCGCCGAAAAAACATGTCGTGAAAAAGTACATAGCACAGCTTGACGGTGAAATTACCGAAGAAATGATAAGTGATTTTGAAAACGGTATTGTATTTGCCGACGGAACACGCTGTATGCCGGCAAAACTTGAAATTTCCGGCGAAAATCCGGATAAAACGACCGCAATTGTAACGATTTGCGAGGGTAAATTCCACCAGGTAAAGAAAATGTTTGCGGTATGTGGAAAAAATGTTGTGCACCTTAAACGAATATCAATCGGCGATTTGTATTTGGATAGCAATTTGCATATAGGAGAGACCAAAATGTTATCGGAATTAGACAAAATGTCAATCTTTATGGGCAATATGCACTAAAATCAGGCAGTATTTTTTAACTAGTCGCTGAATTAAATAAAATAATGACTAAAATTTTAGTCAAAATCAGTATAGTAAAAAAACAGCAAAAGTGATATATTATTAACTGTAATAAAGCAAAACAGTATTTTCTTTGATATAGATTTTCGGATTTTTGCTTCATCGGATTATTGGAGGTTTATAAAAATGGCAAATGTATCTTTAAGACACATCTATAAAATCTATGACGGTGGCGTTACAGCCGTAACAGATTTTAACCTTGAAATTGCAGACAAGGAATTTATTATTCTCGTTGGACCGTCAGGTTGCGGTAAGTCAACTACACTTCGTATGATCGCAGGTCTTGAGGATATCTCAAAGGGTGAACTTTACATCGGCGATATGCTCGCTAACGATGTTGCACCTAAGGACAGAGATATTGCAATGGTATTCCAGAACTATGCTCTTTATCCGCATATGACTGTATATGATAATATGGCTTTCGGTCTTAAGCTCCGTAAAACTCCTAAGGACGAGATTAAGAGAAGAGTAGAAGAGGCAGCTCGTATCCTCGGTATTGAGCAGTATCTCGACAGAAAGCCAAAGGCTCTTTCAGGTGGTCAGAGACAGCGTGTTGCTCTTGGCCGTGCTATCGTTCGTGACCCTAAGGTATTCTTACTTGACGAGCCGCTTTCTAACCTTGACGCTAAGCTCCGTGCTCAGATGAGAACAGAGATTTCTAAGCTTTACCAGAGACTCGGTACAACATTCATCTATGTAACTCATGACCAGACAGAGGCTATGACAATGGGTACAAGAATTGTTGTTATGAAGGACGGCTTCATTCAGCAGGTTGATACTCCACAGCATCTCTATGACAAGCCATGCAATATGTTCGTAGCAGGCTTTATCGGTTCACCGCAGATGAACTTTATCGACGCTACACTTAAGAAGGTTGGTTCAGAGTATGCACTTTGCTTTGACAAGTATCAGATTATCGTTCCTTCAGAGAAAACTAAGGGCGGCGTGCTTGATCCATATGTAGGCAAGGAAGTAGTATTCGGTATTCGTCCTGAGCATGTTCACGATGAGCCTGAGTTCCTCGCTAAGTGCGCAAGCGACAACGGCGTTGTTGATTGTAATGTTGATGTTACAGAGCTTATGGGTGCTGAGATTTACCTTTATGTAAATATCGGCGGTATCCCTTTAACTGCAAGAGTTGAGCCTACTTCAACCGCTAAGCCGGGTGACAGCATTAAGGCTGCATTTGAGCTTGATAAGATCCACATCTTTGATAAAGAAACAGAGCGTACAATTATTAACTGATTTTAATATGTACTTATTTAAGGCGGAGCGCATTGTGCTCCGCCTTAGTTTGCTTTTAGAGTTCTTGTTCTTTATCAAAATTGAGATAAATTATGGTTTAGCGGAGTGTCGGTCGGGCATTGAAATTTAGCTAACGCTAAATTATCCTCCCAAAAGCAAAAAAGTTTACTCAATTTTTTCAAAAATTGCGGGTTTGGGCAGTGCCCATAAAAATCTTCCGATATAACAATTTATCAGGCACAAACAGCCACGCTGTTTGCGTGCTAAAACTAAGTTCGTTAAAACAGGCGACAACCTTTTATAAAAGAAATGATTAACTTTTCATTATATATCGAATGGCTTTCTTGTTGCTATCGCTTTTAAAGGCTAACGCCGTTGTGTTCAAGCCGCCAAACAGCGAGCTGTTCGGCTATCGTTAGCTTGCATAAACGGAAAGTATTTGTGGGCTTTGCCCACACCCACAACCTTTAAAAAGGTTGACCAAACTTTTATAATTGCTTGGCTAAACTGTGAGTTAAACCATAATTTTCACGACTTCTGATGAAAAACAGTTTTTTATGGCAAATTACTAAAAAGTAAAGGTTAAATTTGTTTAATATTGTTATCAATTTTGTAACCTTTTGCCGATTATGCAAAATCTATAAAAAAAATAAAGAAATTTGAAAATAGAGGTTGATTTTTTTCTCGTTTTTGTGTAATATGTATATAAGAGATATATTGTATTTTAAATATATTAATTCATTAGGCTCTTATTATAAGAATTTTTGCTACAAAGGCTTGTTTTGCAAAAATTACAGGTGTTATGCATTTTGTATATGTTTGCAGCTAAGGTCAAAGCAAAATACAGCCTGAATAATATGCTTACAATTATATGAATATTTGCTTAGAAAAAGAGGTAAATAAAATGTCAAACAGATTATTCCAGGGTATTGTTCACCAGATGAAAGATGCAATTGACAGAACAATAGGCGTTATTGACGAAACTTCTGTTGTTATAGCTTGTTCAGAGCTCGGCAAAATCGGTGAGGTAAACGAAAGCGTAAATTCAGAAACCTTAAGTTCAACAGCTCCTTTTGTAATCAACGGCTATACATATAAGTCATTTGGCAGCAACGCTAAGTATGATTACGCTGTATTTGTACAGGGTACAGATGAGTATGCTCAGAAGTACGCACAGCTACTTTCTGTTTCTTTTGCAAGCATTAAGCAGTATTATGACGAGAAATATGACCGTTCAAACTTTATTAAGAATGTAATTCTCGACAACATTCTTCCGGGCGATATCTATCTTAAGGCAAGAGAACTTCACTTTAACAGTGAAGTTTCAAGAGTTTGTCTTCTTATCAAAATCGTTTCAAAAACAGATGTTTCTGCATACGATATTATTCAGAATCTTTTCCCGGACAAGTCAAAGGACTTTGTTATCAATATTAATGAGTACGAAATTGCACTCGTAAAAGAGATTAAGGCGGATACAGAGAGCCGTGACCTTGAAAAGCTTGCAAGCTCTATTTCAGACACACTTTCAAGTGAATTCTACACCCACTGCGTTGTAGGTATAGGTACAACGGTAACAGGTATTAAGGACCTTGCCCGTTCATTTAAAGAAGCACAGAGCGCACTTGAGGTTGCAAAGGTATTTGATACAGAGCGTACAATAGTAAGCTATGATAACCTCGGTATTGCCCGTCTTATTTATCAGCTTCCCACAACTCTTTGTGAAATGTTCTTAAAGGAAGTTTTCAAGCGTGGTTCAATCGAGAGCCTCGACCAGGAAACACTCTTTACAATTCAGCGTTTCTTTGAAAACAACCTCAATGTTTCTGAAACATCAAGAAAGCTTTTTGTTCACAGAAACACACTTGTTTACAGACTTGAAAAAATTAAGAAGCTTACAGGTCTTGACCTTCGTGAATTTGAGGACGCTATCGTATTTAAGGTAGCTCTTATGGTTAAAAAATACCTTAACGCAAGTCCTGCAAAGTATTGATTGAATTTAATATGGCTCTGCACTGCCGATTTTTCGGTAGCGCAGGCCATTTTGACTTTTTAGAATTAACTTGTCAAAATATTACAAAATATTGTATTATATAACGCAAAATATACAGAATAAGTGTGTATTTTGTAATAAAGGTGAAATTTATGATAGATTTTAACAATGTATCTAAAACCTATCCGAATGGCACTCATGCGCTTTATGATGTTTCTATACATATAGACAAGGGCGAGTTTGCTTTTATAGTAGGTGCGTCCGGAGCAGGTAAAAGTACGTTTTTAAAACTGATTATGCACGAGGAAAGTCCGTCGTCGGGCGAAATAATCGTGAATAATCTTAATATAACAAAAATGCGTCGCAGAAAAGTTCCGTATCTTCGTCGTCATATGGGTATTGTATTTCAGGACTTCAGACTGATAGATAAGATGAATGTCTTTGACAATGTAGCTTTTGCAATGAGAGCAATCGGTGCGAGCGCATCATCAATTAAAAAACGAGTTCCGTACATTCTTGAGCTTGTCGGACTAAAAAATAAAATGAAAAACAAGCCAAGTGAGCTTTCGGGCGGTGAGCAGCAGCGTGTCAGCCTTGCAAGAGCATTGGTAAATAATCCTGAAATTATCATTGCCGATGAGCCGACAGGTAATGTTGACCCTGAAATGTCACATGATATTATTCAACTTTTGAGTGAAATTAACGATATGGGTACAACTGTACTTGTTGTTACTCACGAACACGAACTTGTAAGACAGTTTAACAAGCGTGTAATTGTAATTGACCACGGCAGAGTAAAGAGCGACACTAAAAATCCCGAAGCTGCACTTGCATATGATGCGCAGTATGAGGATATTGACGAAATTATTGAGGGGATTGCCCTTAGCAAAGAAACAAAAGAAAACTTTGTTGACAATGATGTCGTTCCAGACTAAAAAGAAAGGAACATAATATGAGTGGCTTTGGCTATTTAATAAGAGAAGGTTTCAGAAGTATATGGAGCAACCGAATTATGAGTATTGCTTCGATATGCGTTCTTGTAAGCTGTCTTGTGCTTACAGGTGCGGCTGAACTTATTTCGGTAAACATAGAAAAGGAAGTTGACTCTGTGGGAAAAACCAATGAAACAACCGTTTACATCAAGGACGGAGCATCTGACCTTGAGGCGGTTTACATTGGCAAAAACCTTGAGAAACTTGATAATATTACCTCTGTAAGATTTTACCCGAAGGAAGATGCAATCAACGAATTTAAAGATTCACTTCCGGAAGCTGTATTTGAAAATGTAAACGGCGACAACAACCCGTTGCCCGATGCATATATAATTGCAATGGACGATTTGTCAAAGTACGACCAAACTATTGACGCAATTTTAAAGGTTGACGGTGTTGATTCTATCAACAACCGCAGTGAGCTTGCGAGAAAACTTACCGATATAAGCAATCTTGTAAGCTACATAAGTCTTGCGATAGTTGTTGCACTTACGATTATTTCTCTGTTTATCATTGCAAATACAATCAGAACAACAATGTATTCAAGACGATTTGAGATAAGTATTATGAAGTCTGTCGGCGCAACCAATGCTTTTGTTCGACTGCCGTTTGTAGTCGAGGGTATGGTTCTCGGTTTTATTTCAGCCATTATCGGTACAGGCGTACTTTATGTGGTATATGAAGGCGTAATGTCGGCAGTAAATTCATTTGTAAAAATTTCCACTATTCCGTTCTCGGATGTTTATCTGCAGGTTGGCGGTATATTTATTGTTGCAGGTGTGGTTATCGGTGCATTTGGCAGCTTTATTTCAATGCGTAAGTATCTGAAGATGGAAGGAAACGAAATTCTCGGCTGGTAATAACAAAGGAGTATATTTAATGCGAATTTCTAAAAAAAGATTCAAAGCAGTGCTTTGTGCAATTCTCAGTATGTGTATTTTTGCATATTCGGCTTATCCTGTATTTGCTGAGGAGCAGGCTGCACAAGAGGCATCAACTGAGCAAACTCAGGCAACCACTATTGATCCTAACGATATTGACGCTCTTGAAAGCAGAAGACAGGAACTTCAGGCGCAGAGCGATAAATATCAGCAGATTCTTGAAAAAACAAAAGAAAATATTGCAGATCAGGAAGAATATGTTAATGCGCTTGTAAGCAAGGTGCAGGTTCTCGATGATAAAATCGAACTCAGCCATCAGAGCATTAATGAGCTTAACGGCAAAATTCAGGACAAGCAGACAGCTATTGATAACGCCAATAAGAGCATTGAAAATCAGATGAATACACTTCGCAACCGATTAAGAAATATCTATATGGCAGGCAATACAACTGACCTTGAAATTATTTTCGGAGCAAAGAGCTTTTCTGATTTTCTTGATAAAATGGAGCTTGTAGAGGCACTCTCTGATTACGATAATAATCTTATCAATTCAATTAAGGGCGACCTTGAGAATATTTCTAAAGAAAAGGCAGAACTTGAAAAGGATATGGATTCACTCGAGGCAGAAGAGGCAAGCCTTGAAAGCGACCAGCAGGAGCTTAACAAAATTCTTGAAGAGAATAAAGAACTTCTGGCAGGACTTTATAAGACAAGCGATAAGGCGACAAGCGAAATCCAGAACGGCGCACTTGAAAGTGATGATATAGAAAAGGCTATTTCTAATTATTACGCTGAAAAGGCAAGACTTGAGGCAGAGCGTGCCGAGCAGGAAAGAAATAATAATTCAAACAGCGGTGGTTCATCAAGCGGCACTATTCACGGTGACCTTGACATTTCTCCGTCAGGTTTTGTATGGCCGTGCCCGGGCTATTACTATCTTACTTCCGAATGGAACGAGGACAGAGGCTCTTATAACCACGGCGCAATTGATATAGCAGACGCAGGAATTATGGGAGCGGATGTTGTTGCCGCAAAAGAAGGCGTAGTAATTGATTCTTACAACGGTTGTTATCACAACTGGGGTAAAGACGGTTCATGCGGTTGCGGCGGCGGTTACGGCAACTATGTAATGATTGCTCATGACGGCGGTAAAATGACTGTTTACGGTCATCTCTCCACAACTATGGTTTATACGGGTCAGCATGTATATCAGGGACAAGTTATCGGCTTTGTAGGTTCTACAGGTCATTCAACAGGTGCCCACCTTCACTTTGAAACAAGATTGAACGGTGTAAAATATAACCCAATGACAGAATATCAATCATAATTAATAATTAAAATTAATCCCTTTGCATATACTTTATAAAAAGTTATGCGGAGGGATTTTTTATGCTTACGGCACTGACTGTTAAAAAGCACGAACGAAGAAAAGGACTGAAAGGTTTAGTTGACAGACTTAAGCGTGACAGAGCGGTAGTACAGGTGAAAAGAGCAAGAGGTGTGTACCTTAAACAAATTACATACATTTCATACGGAAGAAAACCGAGATTTGAAAAACTCGAAAAAATAATCGGCGACAGTAAAAACAGAATAATCTGTTCGCCTAAAATAGATTTCCACGATGAGTGTGGTTTTCGCAGATTTGAAAATTCGGATTTCACGGCAAGACTTTGTACCAATCTTGCAATATGCCTGCTTTCTATGTGTGATTTTGCGGAAAAATTAAAAATCGGCATATATGATCCCGACGGCAGGGACAGTGAATTTTTAAAGTATGTGATGAAATATTCCTCTGATGTTACCGTTGTTACAAATTCTCCCGATGTATATTACGATGAAAACGAACTGATAATGGAGAATATGGGAGCTTGCGCAACTGTTACAAAACGAACGGAGAAGCTTGAACTCTGTCAACTCATAATTGCTCCACGCACAATAGAAAATACTTTTTCGTCAAATGACAAAACATTGATATTGACAAACGGCAGACCGAAAGCGGAGGTTTTAGGCGAGATTTACTATAAGTATTACTTTAAAATGCCTAACGGCTTTGACAGAATAAAGCCGCAGGAGATTGAAACGGAGTATTTTTGTTCTGCACTGTATTCACTCGGAAGACAGTACAGTTTAGGCTCTATAGTGCCGACAATGTGCAGTAATTTTTCAACAAGTCAAACTGTAAAATCCTTATATGCGCAGTTTGAAAAAATAAACAAAACCGATGAATAGAGGAGGCTTGCCTCACTTTTTCCGTATATGTGCTTTGCTGCCAATATTTTGCATTTTGCTTGACATTGGCGTTAAAAAATTTTATAATTAAAAAGTATGTAAGAATTCTACAGATTTCATTTTTCTGATTGAAAGGACGATGTATAATGGCAGCAAAACAAATTATGCTTACAGCAGAAGACGTTAAAAAATACGAGGAAGAACTCGAATTCTTAAAAACCGAAAAACGAAAAGAAATTGCGGAAAAAATCAAGGTTGCCCGTTCATACGGTGACCTTTCGGAGAACAGTGAATATGATGACGCCAAAAACGAGCAGGCTATGCTTGAGGCTCGTATTGCTACTGTTGAGGTTACTCTTAAAAATGCCGTTATCATTGATGAGAGCAACACTTCAAACGAGCATGTTCACCTTACTTCTGTTGTAAAGGTTGAGTATGTTTCAAACGGCAGACAGGTATCTTTCAAAATCTTAGGTTCAGGTTCAAACGGAATTAACCCGAGAGAGGGTGTTATTTCTGATGAATCACCAATCGGTAAAGCTCTTATGGAGAGAAGCGTAGGCGATGTAGTTGAGGTTGAAACTCCTGCCGGCGTTCAGGGACTTAAGATTTTAGAGATTTCAAAGTAAGCAGTGTTGAAAGGAAATATAAATAATGAGTGAGAAGAATCAGTCACAGAATACTGAAAATCTCGGTGAGCTTTTAAAGATTCGCCGTGAAAAGCTTGCGGCTTTACAGGAGGCAGGCAAGAATCCGTTTGAAATAACAAAGTACGATGTTACACACCACAGTTCAGATGTTAAAGAAAACTTTGAAGAGCTTGAGGGCAAGTCGGTTTCTTTGGCAGGCAGAATTATGTCAAAGCGTGTTATGGGTAAGGCTTCTTTCTGCCATATTCAGGACTTAAAGGGCACAATTCAGGTTTATGTGGCAAGAGATAATATCGGCGAAGACAGCTACAAAGATTTTAAGAAATACGATATAGGCGACATCGTTGGCATCAGCGGCGAAGTATTTAAGACAAAGACGGGCGAGATTTCAATTCACGCAACTTCTGTAACACTTCTTTCAAAGAGCCTCCAGATTCTCCCCGAAAAATACCACGGCCTTACAAATACAGATACCCGTTACAGACAGCGTTATGTTGACCTCATTATGAACGAAGAGGTTAAGGATACATTTGTAAAGCGTTCAAAAATAATCAAAGAAATCCGTAACTTCCTTGATGAAAGAGGATTTATGGAAGTTGAAACCCCTATGCTTGTTGCAAATGCAGGCGGTGCGGCAGCAAGACCGTTTGAAACTCATTACAATGCACTTGACGAAGATGTAAAACTTCGTATTTCTCTTGAACTTTACCTTAAAAGACTTATTGTCGGCGGTCTTGAGAAAGTTTACGAAATCGGACGAGTATTTCGTAATGAGGGTGTAGACACAAGACACAACCCTGAATTTACACTTATGGAACTTTATCAGGCATACACCGATTACTACGGTATGATGGACCTTACAGAGAGTATGTTTAAATATCTCGCAGAAAAGGTATGCGGCAGTTCTGTAATAACATATAACGGCATTGAAATTGATTTCGGTAAGCCTTTTGAGAGAATTACAATGGTTGACTGCATTAAAAAATATGCGGGAATTGACTTTGACGAAGTAAAGACAGACGAAGAGGCTAAGGCTCTTGCAAGAGAGAAGAACATTGAATTTGAAGAGCGCCATACAAAGGGCGATATCGTAAACCTTTTCTTTGAAGAGTTCTGCGAAAAGAATCTTATCCAGCCTACATTTGTTATGGATCATCCGCTTGCTATTTCTCCTCTTACAAAGAAAAAGCCTGATGACCCTGAAAAGGTAGAGAGATTTGAGCTCTTTATCAATACTTGGGAAATGTGTAACGCTTACTCCGAGCTTAACGACCCTATCGACCAGAGAGAAAGATTCGCTAAGCAGGAAGAGGCTTTTGCAAACGGTGACGAAGAGGCAAACCACACAGACGAGGACTTCCTCAATGCGCTTTCTATCGGTATGCCACCGACAGGCGGTATCGGATACGGCATTGACAGACTTGTTATGCTCCTCACAGATTCACCTGCAATCAGAGATGTATTGTTGTTCCCGACAATGAAGTCCTTAGATGGTGTAAATAAGAAAAATGATGTAAATAATACAGCTTCTGAAGCACCTGAAAAAAATGTAAAAACTGAGTCTGAAAAGATTGATTTTTCTAAGGTAAAGGTAGAGCCTTTATTTGAGGAATTTGTTGATTTTGATACATTCAGTAAGTCAGATTTCCGTGCAGTAAAGGTTAAAGAGTGTGTTGCAGTACCGAAGTCAAAGAAACTGTTACAGTTTACTCTTGATGACGGAACAGGCACAGACAGAACCATTTTAAGCGGTATTCACGCTTATTATGAGCCTGAAGAACTGGTTGGAAAGACGCTTATCGCTATCACAAATCTTCCACCGAGAGCTATGATGGGCATTGACTCTTGCGGTATGCTCCTCAGTGCTATCCACGAAGAAGAAGGCGAAGAAAAGCTCCATCTTCTGATGGTTGATGACCATATTCCAGCAGGTGCAAAGCTCTATTAAGATGATGTAAAGATGTACCGTTTTACCGAATAGACGGGACGTACTTCATTTGATAAAAAACTAAAAAAACAGCGATTTACATC
>OLPO01000380.1_pt1 | contig 37470 bp, 33 predicted proteins | sample 1672831 | NCBI WGS metagenome assembly OLPO01 (sample SAMEA3136728, study PRJEB25190) | human gut metagenome
ACCGCAACTTTCCAAAAACAAGCTTATGAAGTGGAAGTTACTTTTTCACTTCAGCAAACTTTTTGAAAATAGTGAACATTCTGCCGTTGGCACCGCCAGGTACCCGCAGGCGTCTCTCTCCCGCCACGCAAAAAACCCGCTGCCGGTTTCCCGGCAACGGGTTTCGTTGACTTTTGTCTGTTCAGACTCTGATCGCAAGAATTACTTAAGAGTAACCTTAGCGCCCTCAGCCTCAAGCTTAGCCTTAAGGTCGTCAGCCTCTGCCTTCGGAGCTGCTTCCTTAACAACCTTCGGAGCTGCCTCAACGAGGTCCTTGGACTCCTTCAGGCCAAGGCCGGTGATCTCACGGATAACCTTGATAACCTTGATCTTGTTCGGGCCAACCTCGGTCAGCTCAACGTCGAACTCAGTCTTCTCTTCCTCTGCTGCTGCGCCAGCGCCTGCTGCTGCTACAACAACACCTGCTGCTGCAGATACTCCGAACTCTTCCTCGCAAGCCTTAACGAGATCGTTCAGCTCAAGTACGGATAACTCTTTGATCGCATCGATAAATTCTGCGGTAGATAACTTTGCCATCTTAAATGACCTCCTGTAATTATTATTGTGAATTTCTGCGGCGCTATGCCGCTGCTCTCTTTCTTATGAAAGAAACAATTATGCTTCGGGAGCTGCTTCTGCTGCGGGAGCTTCCTCGGCTGCAGGTGCTGCTGCCTCGCCGCCTTCTGCCTTCTGCTCTGCGATCTGATTGATAACGCGAGCGAAGTTGGTGAGAGGAGACTGGATGCTTCCAAGGAACTTGGAAAGGAGCTCTTCTCTTGAAGGAATCTTGGAGATCTCTTCCAGAGCGTCCTTATCGTAGACCTTGCCCTCTACTACACCGCCTTTGATTTCGAGCTTGTCTGCCTTAGCTGCAAACTGATAGAGAATTCTTGCGGGTGCAGTTGCATCATCCTTGCAGATTGCTGCTGCACTGGGTCCGTCAAGATACTGATCAAGCTGCTCAAAGTCTGTTCCCTTGAATGCAAAACGCATCATGGTGTTCTTGTAGACCTTGTACTGTACGCCAGCCTCACGAAGCTGCTTACGAAGCTCGGTGTCCTGGGCAACGGTCAGTCCTCTGTGATCAACCAGCACTACGGATGCAGCGCCTTCGATCTTCTCGGAAATCTCCTGTACTACAGGCTTTTTCTCTTCGATCTTTGCCATTTCTTACCTCCTTGTAGATTTTGTTGCCGATCAAGGGAGATAAATGAAAAATCCCTCTGCCGCATGACAGAGGGATTCGAATTTCACTTCATCATCCTCGGCAGGCTGCTGCGCATTACGTCCTTGCGGACACCTGCTGTCTTCGGCTGGTTCTATCTGAACCATTTGGTACTATAACAGAACAAGATACCTGCGTCAAGAAGAAATCTCAGTTTCCGCCCGACGTCAGAGCAATCAATATCTGTTAGCGACGATCTTCACGCCAGGGCCCATTGTGGTTGCAATGGAGATGCTCTTCAGATACTGACCCTTTACGGATGACGGCTTCGCCTTCTCGATTGCGCCCATCAGAGCATTGAAGTTCTGCATAAGCTGCTCCTCGGTGAAGGATACCTTTCCGAGAGTAACGTGAATGATGTTTGCCTTGTCAAGTCTGTACTCGACCTTACCGGCTTTGATATCAGCGATGGCCTTGGTAACATCCATCGTTACGGTACCAGCCTTCGGGTTCGGCATCAGACCCTTCGGTCCGAGAACCTTACCAAGGCGTCCTACAACGCTCATCATGTCAGGAGTTGCAACGACAACGTCGAAATCGAGCCAGCCTTCCTTCTGAATCTTCGGGATCAGCTCCTCGCCGCCGACGAAATCTGCGCCTGCTGCAGCTGCTTCATCAGCCTTTGCGCCCTTTGCAAATACCAGAACGCGAACGTCCTTACCGGTACCTGCAGGAAGAACGACCGCGCCGCGGATCTGCTGATCAGCGTGACGGGAATCGCAGCCTGTGCGAATGTGCAGCTCTACTGTCTCATCAAACTTGGCGGTTGCGCTCTTCTTTACCAGAGCAACTGCCTCTTCTGCCTCATAAACCTTGGACCTGTCGATCAGTTTAGCGGCTTCAACATACTTCTTTCCGTGCTTCATGATTTAACCTCCAATTCTGATCTGTCAGTCTGTAACGGTGATGCCCATGCTGCGGGCAGTTCCTGCGATCATGCTTGCTGCTGCCTCAAGGGAAGCTGCGTTCAGATCGGGCATCTTGGTCTTGGCAATTTCCTCAACCTGAGCCTTGGTAACAGATGCAACCTTGGTCTTATTCGGCACACCGGAAGCCTTCTGAATGCCTGCTGCCTTCTTCAGAAGAACTGCTGCCGGAGGGGTCTTCGTGATGAAGCTGAAAGATCTGTCTGCATAAACAGTAATGATGACAGGGATGACCGTGTCACCCATATCTGCTGTCCGAGCGTTGAACTGCTTGGTGAACTCAACAATGTTGACACCATGCTGTCCGAGTGCAGGTCCTACAGGCGGTGCAGGGGTTGCTTTGCCGGCCTGGATCTGTAATTTGATGTAACCTTCTACTTTCTTAGCCATGTTTTTCCTCCTTTGCGGTCATCGCAGGTGGCTCCTGCTCCCGCACATTACGGTGCCGGGTCATTCCGGCTATTCGCCGCATATAACTGCCACGCGGCAACAATCAGGCAATATAATACCTGTCTTGTCCAAATGATTCAAGCGAAGACAATCGCCTTCTCCGAACTTGCCTGCCGTTTCCGGCCTCTGCTCAGTTCGTCTTGCGAAGCTCTGCAAAGCTGATTTCGACCGGTGTCTCTCTTCCGAAGAGCTCCACGCTGATGGTTGCGATCTGCTTGGTGTAATCGAGCTTGGAAACGATGCCCAGGGTATCCTTCCATACGCCCGCGATGACAGCCACGCTGTCGCCCTCTGCGAAATCAATCTTCGTATCCGCCGAACGGATGCCCAGATTCTTCATCTCTGCTTCCGAAAGCGGAACCGGCTTGGATCCCGGTCCGACAAAGCCCGTCACACCTCTGGTGTTGCGGACAACGTACCAGGTCTCGTCGTTCATGATCATTCTGACCAGAACATAGCCCGGGAAAAGCTTCTTCTGTGTCAGCTTCTTCGCGCCGTTCTTAAGCTCGTACACATCCTGCATGGGAACCGTGACCTCGAAGATCTGATTCTCCAGATGGCGGTTCTCCACCGTCTTGATCAGGCCTTCCCGCACCTTGTTCTCGTATCCGGAATATGTATGTGCCACATACCATCTTGCGACATCACTGATCGCACTCTCATCCAGCTGCTCGCCGTCTGCGCCTGCCTCCTCCTGTGCTTCCAGAGACTGCGCAACCGCTGCTGCCTGCGCCTCGTCCGAAGCCGCATCGCCCTGATTCAGGACACGCTCTGCCTCAGCCTTTTCGATGTCAGCTGCCTTCTTCGTGAAGTCCGGTCTTCTGATTTCGCGAACCTCCGGAAGAACGCCGGCTCTGACACGGACTTTTGCTTCTTTCTTATCTGCCATTGATTTACCTCTTCTGATCTGAAACAGCTTCCACAAGAATCATCGAGGAGTAATCAGCCGCCGATGGTAATTCCTGTCAGAAGATCGATCAGATTCTGGAATCCAAAGTCAATCAGTGCAATGACAACGCCGAGCAGAACAGTGACAACCAGAACTGCTGCCAGCTGCTTCAGCAGGGTGTCGCGGTCAGGCCAGATGATCTTGCGGAACTCCGCCTTTACGCCCTTGAAAAATACTGCAGCCTTGGACTCTTTGGCTTTTGTTTTGTCTTTGCTCATACGATCCTCCAAAGAACAGCCAGATTACTTCGTCTCTTTGTGCAGGGTATGCTTTCTGCAGAATCTGCAGTACTTCTTGATTTCCATACGATCCGGATGAGTCTTCTTATCCTTGGTCGTGTTATAGTTGCGGCGCTTGCATTCCGTGCAAGCCAGGGTGATTCTTGTACGCATAGTCTTTACCTCCAAATGATGAACTATACTCCGGTAATCGGCAGCTCTTCTGATTTCACTGCCTCCCGGTGACTGCGCTCCGCTTCCTGTGGCTTTCGCGCATAAAAAAAAAGACCTTTCTGCGATCTCTGCAGGTTAGAATAGCATTCTGCAAATACCGTGTCAAGGTCTTTTTCCGATCAGATCCTTCTCATTTTCTTCATGGCAAAACCCGGATCAGATTCCTCTCATCGACACCTCGAAATGAAGATGCTCCCGGTTGCTCAGAAGAAACTCCTCCTGTGTTCTTGCGCCCCAGCTGTCATCGCCGGCAACTCCCATCTGCTTCAGCGAGCAGCGGACAATCGTGTGATGCACCGGCGGAAGCTCTGTGTGATGCGCTGCATTCTCAACCTCATCCGGAGTCCAGGGAAGCGCGGAGAAATTCATGCTCTGGCCTTCCGGAACAGAGAAAAGAAGCCCTCTGCCGCAGCGGTCCGTCACCTTTGCCCAGCGCACCCCTGTCTTGTTGCCGCACTCCTGCGGAACAAGATACCGCGTCATCTGATCCCGGACGCTTCCGGAATATACGCCGAGCTTTGCCCCCTGATCGCGGTCGCAGTAGGTTTCCTCCGGTCCGTTTCCATACCAGGTGAGCTGATCGTAATCGGCATTCATGGTAAAGAGAAGGCCGAACTCCGGCATCGGAGGCACCTTTCCGTCCGGCTCATAATCCATAATGAAGTCAACCGTTCCATCCATATGGAAGCGAAGGGTCAGAAGCATTTCACTCTCCGGCACGGTCGGAAGGAAGAGCCGATATGTAATTGCGATCGAACCTCCCGTCTTTTCCACCTTCGGGTACTTTCTGAGCTCTTCCAGCGGAAGAGTCCCTGCACCCTCTGCGGGGAACTCAGAGGCATACAGGCTCGCAAGCTTCCACATGCCGTATCTTCCCGGCATATTGTTTCCCTTGTCATTGTCGGTCGGAGCTCTCCAGAAATTCGGCCGCGGCGGAAGCTCAATCATTTCCTTCCCGCCATAGCGATATGACTTCAGTCCCATCTTGTTCAGCATGGAGAACAACGCATCATAATCCGCTCCCTTTACGCCGAAGTTAAAGGTTCCGTCAATCAGCTCCGGGGCCTCAGCCTTCTGCGACAGAAAATCCCCCTGCCCGGAACATCCGCACTGCTCCGGAGAGCCCTCTTCGGAAACCGTGACAACATTCTGTCCAAACGCAAGCTCATAGCCCGCTTCTGCCCACAGCGTTCTCTCCTTCAGCCGGAAGGACACCGTCACCGCATATTCGCCCTTTTCCTCCGGAATTGCAAACGGCAGCTCATACGTCTCTTCCTGCAGAGGCGCTGTCGCTGTCAGGACCTCCTCCTCGCAGACAAGCTTTCCTTCCTTTTCAAGAGAGACCATGCATGCATAGCGGTCCGTCGACACGAACAGGTTCCGGTTCACAACCGTAAACCGTCTTTCCTCAAAGCGCACGGAAATATTCTGATAGAGGAATTTTACCTCCTGGAGCTTCGGGTATTCCAGACGGTCTGCCGCCACAATTCCGTTTCCGGAGAAGCTGTAGTCCGTCGGCCGCTCCATGCAGTCTCCACCGTAGGCCTGGTACTCGTTTCCATATCGATCCTTTTTCCGCAGCGACTGATCCGCAAAATCCCAGATAAAACCGCCCTGATACCTTGGCTCTGTCTCCGCAAGCTGCGTGTACTTGAACATGCCTCCGTTGGAGTTGCCCATGGAGTGTGTGTACTCACAGCAGATAAACGGCTTGTCCGGATGCTCGGCGAGGAACTTCTTGATGCTCTCCACCGGCGGATACATCTGGCTTTCCATATCCGAGGTCACATTGTATCTGCGATCGTTGAAAACTCCCTCGTAGTGCACCAGGCGGTCCGGATCGAGCTGATGGAAGCGTCTTGACATCTCATAGATCACGCTTCCTCCGTAGGACTCGTTTCCGCAGGACCAGATGAGAATCGCCGGATGATTCTTGTCTCTTTGATAGCAGGAATTCACGCGGTCAAGAAGGACGGCCTCCCACTCCTTATGATCTCCCGGAACGATATTCTCTGCGCCGGAGCGCTCCTTATTCGCCCACGAGCCGTGGGTTTCCATATTGTTCTCCGCAATCAGATACAGTCCGTATTCATCGCAGAGACGGTACAGCTCCGTGTCATCCGGATAGTGGCTGGTGCGGATGGCATTGATGTTGTTGCGCTTCATAATCGTAAGATCGCGGCGCATCTGCTCCTTGCTCATCCCGGCGCGGCCATTGTCGCAGGTAAATTCATGCCGGTTGACGCCGTTGAAGACAATCCGCTTCCCGTTCAGGCACATCAGACCGTCCTTCATTTCAAAACGGCGGAATCCGACCTTTTCATGGATGAATTCCACTGCCTGTCCGGACTTTGCATGCAGAATCAGATACAGATCATACAGCTGCGGATCCTCCGCCGACCATAGTGCCGGCTCCGCCACCCGTTCCGTGATCTCATTGTCCTGTTCGTTGTCCGATTCTCCGGAAAGAACGATTCTTCCATCCTTTTCCAGTCGGTACTCCGTGTATCCATAGATGTGCTTTTCTCCCTGGAGGTCCTCCGCGGGCTCTGCCAGCTTCAGATTCAGGACAAGGTTTGCCTGTGTGCAGGACGCATCCAGAAGCGTCCGGATTTTCAGATCCTGCACATGTACCTCCGGAACCGTGTACAGATAGACATCGCGGAAAATTCCGCTGAAGCGGTAGAAATCCTGATCCTCCAGCCAGCTTGAGCTCGTCCATTTGAACACGCGGACCGCCAGCTTGTTCTCCCCCTCCTGCACATACGGCGTCAGGTCAAAATCTGAGGGTGTAAAGGTATCCTCACTGTAGCCGACAAAGCTTCCGTTCAGCCAGAGCGCATATCCGCTCTCCACTCCCTGGAAGGAAATATACAGCGGCTTCCCCTGCATCCCATCCGGAACCCGGAAATATTTCACATAGCTGCCGACCGGATTAAACTGCGTGGGAATTTCGCCGGGCCTTAGCTTTTCTCTGCCATCCCACGGATACTGCAGATTGATATAGGCCGGTGCATCATATCCTTCCATCTGCATATGCGCAGGAACACGAATCTCGTCCCAGCTCTTGCAGTCGAAGGTCGTTTTTTCAAAGCCGCGAATCGCGGACTTCGGATTTCTCGCATAGGAAAAGCGCCACAGGCCGTTCAGGGAAAATCGAAGCGACGTCTTCTCTTCTTCCATCTCCTTCGCCGACGCATAACAGACATGGTCGGAATGTGCCGGAAGAACGCCGATTTTAAACTGCTCCGGATCACGCAGAATGGACTCGTCAAAAGCAGCTGCGCCTTTGCCGCGAATGATCCCCTTCTCAATCGCTGCACTGTCCTTTTCACAGTCCGGAAGCACCTCCCCGATCAGCTGATCCAGCTCCTTGCTGAAATTCTCCATGCAGATATGAAGAAGATCGGTCCCCTGCTCCCTCTCATAATCCGTCAGTTTTTTCCGGAAACGCTGCAGCGTTCTCTCCGAAACCGGCTGCACCAGCTCACTGGTCGTGTGAAGCGCCGTCTGATAACGGATATCACAGATGCAATTGTCCACCACCTCTGCATCGGAAAGTCCGAAAATTTCCTCCAGAATCAGTGCTCCGACAATCACATTGACCGGGCCGCTCGGCTTCGTGGAGATGCTGGAATACAGCGGCAGGAAAATCTTCTCGTCGATCCGCGGAAAGATCTCTTCCGCAAACCGTCCGGCCCATGACTTCTCAAGGCGCTTCTGCTCCCTTTCGTTCAGCGCGAACGTCCGGTCGCCAAAGCCCAGCTGCTGGTAACTGTTTGATGAAAATGCCATAATGTTTCCCCCTTTATGATTCACATCGGTTTGATCCCCGGCTTCTACATCAGCGGTGCGGCCAGGCGCAGCACGCAGCGGAAGATTCGAATCGGCAGGCTCTGCTGTCCGTCGCGGTAGAGACCTGTGACCTCGCGGCTTCTTTCCAGAAGTCCGTCCAGATCCTTTTTCACATCCTGCACGGCCTGCGTCCCATACATGACGCAGCCATCCTCGAAATGATGATACAAACTCCGGTAATCCAGGTTGATGGTGCCGCAGGTCGCGATAAAATCATCGCTGACACAGCATTTTGCATGGCAGAAGCCCGGCGTAAATTCAAAAATCCGGACTCCCTTGCGCACAAGCTGCGCATAATACGATCTTGTCAGCTGGTAGGTAATCTTCTTGTCCGGGATTCCCGGCGTCACAATCCGCACATCCACGCCGCGCTCTGCCGCCAGCGTGATTGCCCGGCTCATTTCATCCGTCAGAATCAGATAGGGCGTGACAAAATACAGATAATTCAAAGCGCCGTTTGCAATCGACATATAAACGCTTTCGCCGACCTGCTCCTCATCCAGCGGGGAATCTGCATACGGCTGCACAAAGCCATCCACTGAGCCTTCGGCATGCTCCCGGAAGTACCCTTCAAATTCCCTGTCATCCTTATCGGTCGCACGGATGGCATTCCACATCTCCAGGAAGATTGTCGTGTAGGTTCTCACCGCAGGTCCGGTCAGACGGATTCCGGCATCCTTCCACTCCCCGTAGGGATGCGTCACGTTAAAATACTCGTTGGCAAGGTTATATCCGCCGGTATAGGCAATCTTCCCGTCAATCACCGTGATCTTCCGGTGATCCCGGTTGTTCATGAACACGCGAAGGCTCGGAAGGACCGGATTGAAGACTCTTGTCCGGATCCCGTCTGCCTCCATCTTCGCGCGAAAGCCTCCGTTGATAAAGCTGATGCTTCCAACATCGTCATAGAACAGACGGACCTCCACGCCCTCCTTCACCTTCTGCGCAAGGACCGCATGGATTCGTGCAAAGGACTCCTTGTCCTCGATGGCAAAGTACTCCATGAAAATAAACTTCTCCGCACGTGAAAGATCCGCAAGCTGAGCCTCCAGCGCCTCTGCCGCATCAGCAAAGTACCGGCAGCTGTCATTTCGGTACAGCGGAAAACTCCCCTTTCTCCAGAGATAGTTTGCAATTCCTGCCGCCTGAGAATTCTGCTCCTTCAGAGAAGACTGCACGCCGTTTTCCTGCTGCAGAAAAGCAGTTAAGTCCCGGTCAATGTCCTCAAAGCGCTTCTTCATCGGATGCGTTGCCAGTCTGCTCTCCATCAGGAACCACAGGATGACGCCAAGGATCGGGACGGCTGTAATCAGCATGATCCACGGCAGCTTCATCGAGGTTGTGGTGTGCTTCCCGTAAATCAAGAGCACCAGCAGAACCGCGATGGTCTCCGTGACAATATGGATCCAGGTGGAATACCCATTCAGCCAGGCTATTAAAATATAGAGAAAATAGACCTGAGCCGCGATGGCAAGAACCACAAAGAACAAGCGGATTACACTGTTCCCTGTGTCGGTCTTTCGTTCTACGCGCATATTTTACGATTCCTCTGTTTTCTTTCTTTTCCGCCAGATGGTATGATGAGTCATATTTTACCACGAAAGGAATACGGATTGGATATGGCAGATTACGAAATGATTCCCCGCACAGCCCTTGTGACCGGGGCGTCCCGCGGAATCGGGAGAGCAATTGCAGAAGCACTGGCACAAAACGGCTGGAATCTGTTCCTCACCTGCTCCCATTCTATGTCAGAGCTGACCGCGCTTGCAAAGGAGCTGGAGACCGGGTATGGCATTTGCGCAGAGAGCTTTCTCTGCGACATGGGAGATTCTGCCTCTGTTTCCCGGCTTTTTGAGAAAATACCGTCGTTGACTCTACTGGTCAACAACGCAGGAATCGCGCATATCGGCCTTCTTCAGGACATGACCGACGAAGAATGGGACCGGATTCTCTCCGTCAATCTCTCCTCCGTCTTCTATACATCAAGGGCCGCCATCCCGCTCTTTCTGAAGAACCGGAGGGAAGGGGAAGGTGTTCCTGGCCGTATCCTGAATATCTCCTCCGTCTGGGGGAATGTCGGTGCCTCCTGCGAGGCAGCCTACTCCGCTACAAAGGGCGGTGTCAATTCCCTCACCCGTGCTCTTGCAAAGGAGCTTGCTCCTTCCGGGATCCCGGTCAACGCCATTGCCTGCGGCTGCGTGGACACCCGGATGAACGCACAGCTCAGTGCAGAAGAAAAGGCGGAGCTTTCCGAAGAAATCCCCGCCGGTCGTTTTGCGCAGCCTTCTGAAATTGCCAGGGCCGTTCTCTCTCTGATTCATGCTCCCGCCTACCTCACCGGCCAGATTGTGACCATGGACGGCGGATGGATCTGATGCTGCCCATCCCATTGCCGGACGGATTGTGACCGCGGACGGCGGATGGATCTGATCCTGCCTCAACCCATTGCCGGACGGATTGTGACCGCGGACGGCGAATCCGTTCGCTCAGGCCAGCTCCTTCACAAGTCGGATCACACGGCTGGTTCCAAGTCTCGTGGCTCCAAGCTCCAGAAATTTCTCCGCGTCCTCCAGTGTGGAAATGCCTCCGGCCGCCTTGACCTGAACTCCGGGGCCGACATGCTCCTTCATCAGCTTCACATCCTCGAAGGTTGCTCCCGCTGTCGAAAAGCCGGTAGAGGTCTTGATGAAGTCTGCTCCGCTCTCCGTCACCACCTCGCACATCCGGATCTTCTCTTCCTCCGTAAGAAGACAGGTCTCAATGATTACCTTCAGAACATGATCTCCCACGGCCTTCTTAATCTGCCGGATTTCATCCAGGACCTTGTCATAAAGTCCATCCTTAACCCAGCCGACATTGATGACCATATCCACCTCGGACGCCCCGTTTTCAATGGCATCTCTTGCCTCGAACACCTTGGAGGCCGTCGTGGAATACCCGTTCGGGAACCCGATCACCACGCAGACCGGAATCTGCCCCTTCATGTATTCCACCGCCTGTTTCGCGTAAGACGGCGGAATGCAGACGCTGGCCGTTCCGTAGCTGACCGCATCGTCGCAGATCACCCTAACCTGCTCCCAGGTCGCATCCACCTTCAGCAGGGTGTGATCACAGCTTGCTATAATTTCCTGTATTTTCTGATTATCCATTTTGCTTCCCCTTTTCGTTGATCCAGTTTCTTCCGGAGAGATGAAGACCTTCGGTCACTGCACCATCTCATGCTCCTCCTTCTGTCTGGTTATTTCTCAAATATTATACTGCAAAACCGTCTCCCGCAAGTTTCCGGAAGCAGAAAAGCCCCTGGAGCCTTGTTGTCCATCACAGAATATGATTACAACAAAATATGCTAAAATCCTGTCTGATTTTCAGGTTCTGCTGTTCCTGCTGTCAGGAAGAGTCTATGATAGGAAATGTAAAACACCGAAAAAAAAGGAGGTTTCGACGATGTTGGATAAAAAAGTAAAAGACCTGATCAATACCCAGATCAACAAAGAGTTTTACTCCGCATATCTGTATCTGGATTTTGCGGATTACTACTACGACAAGGGACTGGATGGCTTCGGCAACTGGTATGACGTGCAGGCGCAGGAAGAGCGTGACCATGCCATGCTGATGCGCAAGTACCTGCAGAACAACGGAGAGGCCGTTACACTGGATGCCGTTGCCGGGCCGGATAAAACCTATGCAAAGCTGGACGATCCGCTGCGGTTCGGTCTGGAGCATGAGCGCTATGTCACAAGTCTCATCAATACCATCTACCAGGCCGCAGATGCCGTACACGACTATCGCACCATGCAGTGCTTTGACTGGTTCGTGAAGGAGCAGGGCGAAGAAGAGAAAAATGCCGAGGATCTCATCAAGAAGTTCGAGCTGTTTGGCTCTGATCCCAAAGGCCTGTACGCTCTGAACCAGGAGCTTCTGACAAGAGTCTATATGGCTCCGAGCCTCGTTCTTTAAAATTCCTTAAAAAATCGTGTGCAGAAATTCATGCGCGGAAATTCATGCGCGAGAATTCATGCACAGAAATTCATGCGCGGAAATTCATGCACGGGATCGGGCAGACTGCTTTGCCCGATCCTTTTTTATCTCTTTCTACCTCGCTGCTTCCATTTCGAGCGCAGTGCTTTAAAGCGTCCCTTCCAGTCCTTCGAAATCCGGTAAGAATCACAGATTTTCTGAATTGCCTTGCCGCAGATCGAATACGAAAGTCCGCAATCCTTCATCCACTGATACACCGCTTCCGGCTCGTTGACGGCAAGCTCTGCAATCAGCCACGCCTCTGCCATCTGCACGTAATACTGGTCATCCTCCTTCATCAGCGGCAGCAGCCGGTCCGCATGCTTCCGGCCCAAATCGGAAATGAACATGACATATCCCCAGCGGCGGACAAAAGGATCCTCGGAATCCACATATTCCTCTGCATAGCTCATAGCCATTTCAAAATCCAGCTTTGCTGCATAGCGAATGAGCTGATCCGTGTGCCACCAGTCTGTAAACAGCAGATTCTCATGAATGAATTGCATCCGCTCGTTTACATCCTTAATCTGCTCCAGACTGACATAGAAATAAATCCGGTGAAACTGCTGCTGCATCAGAATGTGTTCCCGTAAAAGCGACACATCCGCCTTCTGTTTTACATATCGGCGGATCAGCCGGTCCACATCTGCGGTTTTGTATTGTCCAGGCGCGGCATTGTATTCTCCAAGCGCATCCAGATCCCGTTGCACCTGCTGCGGTGTCAGCTGTATCCCCTCATCCATTTCATTTTCTCCTCGCATTTTAAATGTACCCATTGTAAATGTACCTGACCTGACACCGCGCTGTCTGCCGGACATGACACAGCAAATGCGCTCCTTGTCATTTTTTTCTTTGGTGATATGAATATCGTTCATAGAGGAATGTCCTCGTATTCTTTGGGGTTGCCCTCGTATTCTTTGGGGGTGTCCCGTCTTTTGAGGTGCATCTCTATCTTGCTTTTTTCTTCCGCAGGGATGATTTCTTCTCCTCGGATTCATCCCTGGCTTGCTCTTTTCTTCCGCAGGGATGATTTCTTCTCCTCGGATTCATCTCTGGCTTGCTCTTTTGTTCCGCAGGGATGATTTCGTCCACCCAGATTCATCCCCAGCGTACTTTCTTTTTTCTTCCGCAGGGATGATTTCTTCCGGTCAGATTCATCCCCAGCGTACTCTTTTCTTCCACAGGGATTATTTCTTCCTTCCGGATTCATCCCTGGCTTGCTCTTTTCTTCCGCAGGGATGATTTCATCCTTCCGGATTCATCCCTGGCTTGCTCTTTTCTTCCGCAGGGATGATTTCATCCGGCCGGATTCATCCTAATCCTGCTCTTTTTCACCGCAGGGATGATTTCTTCCATCCAGATTCATCCCTGAACGACCATTTTTGCGTGCAGGGATGAATCCTTCCCACAAAATGCATCCCTGACGAACTATTCTTGCGTACAGAGATTATTACGTGTCTCATCGCGGAAAAGAAACAAAAAACCTTGTATTTTCAACGTTTACATCCGCTTTCGTTGAAAGTACAAGGTTCTTGAAAAGATGCCGCCAGCGGGAATCGAACCCGCACTCTGTTGCCAGAACGGGATTTTAAGTCCCGCGCGTCTACCAGTTCCGCCATGGCGGCATAGCATCTGATTTATAATACGCCCCCCGGTTACAATTAGCAAGAATTTCTTTTCTTCACAACTCTCCGGCATCCTCTCAGCCGAGCAGCATCTCCACAAGCTGCTGGTAAAGCTCGCTGCTTTTCTCCTTCCAGCCGGATACCGCCTTCTTCGCCGTTTCTTCGTCCGGAACAGACAGATCCAGTGAAATAACCGGATGTCCACTCTCTTTCACCACGAGATGCGTGGTATAATCGCCGAACGTCGAGCGATAATACTCCCCGAAAATGGACTCTTCATTCGCAATCTCGCGTCCCATGTCCTTCAGATAGGTGCGAACCTGCTGCTTGATGCCGTCGGGGAGCTGGTCCGCAAAAAAGCCCAGCGTCTCCTCACCTTCCTCCGTGATCTGAAGAAAGGTCTTGCCGCCCATACTCCTCTCGGTCACAAAACCGTTCTGCTCGATTTCATCATAGGTCTGGAGTAACGTCTCGAAATTCGCATACCCGTTCTCAATCAGAAAAGAGCTGGTGCGCGGCATGGTCAGCTCACCACCCGCGCGATCCAGCATATAGAGAATGATCAACTTGTAAATTGCAACTGCTTCCATCAGAAAAGCCTGTTCTCTTCCGTAATATTCTCACGCACTGCTGCCGAAACCACTTCCGAAACCTTCGGATTGAAGGCCTCCGGCAGGATAAACTCTTCATTCAGCTCCTCATCGGATACAATTCCGGCAAGTGCCTCCGCGGCAGCAAGCTTCATGTCCTCGGTGATCTGACGTGCCTTTCCTTCCAGTGCCCCCTTGAAAATTCCGGGGAAGACCAGAACATTATTGACCTGATTCGGAAAATCGCTTCGTCCGGTTCCGACAATGCGGGCTCCGGCTGCCTTTGCAAGATCCGGCATAATTTCCGGAACAGGATTTGCCATGGCAAACAAAATCGCGTCCTTATTCATGGAACGGACCATTTCCTCCGTGACGCTGTTCGGTGCGCTGACGCCAATAAAAATATCGGCTCCGACCAGTGCATCGGCAAGGGTTCCGTTCTGATTGTCCAGATTGGTAACCTCCAGCATCTCCTTCTTGATCCAGTTCAGATTCTCACGGTCTCTGCTGATGATGCCCTTGGAATCGCAGATGACCAGATGACGGAAGCCATAGCGCAGAAGAAGCTTACTGATCGCAATTCCGGCTGCACCGGAGCCGTTGACAACGATGCGGCAGGCTTCCTTTTTCTTTCCGGTGAGCTTCAGGGAATTGATGACACCGGCAAGAACAATAATGGCCGTTCCGTGCTGATCGTCATGGAAGACCGGAATGTTCATGGTCTCCTTCAGACGGCGTTCGATTTCAAAACAGCGCGGCGCGCTGATATCCTCCAGATTGATTCCGCCGAAGGTGGGCTCCAGGCGCTGAACGGTCGCTACGATCTCGTCCACATCCTGCGTTTTCAGGCAGATCGGGAAGGCATTCACCCCGCCGAATTCCTTGAACAGAACGGCCTTGCCCTCCATAACCGGCATCGCAGCCTCGGGGCCGATGTTGCCAAGTCCCAGAACCGCGGATCCATCGCTGACAACCGCAATGGTATTCTGCTTCAGGGTATAGGTATAGGCTTCCTTCGGATCCTCATGAATGACCTTGCAGGGCTCTGCAACGCCCGGTGTATAGGCAAGCGCCAGATCCTCTCTGGTCTTCACCTCACACTTCGCCTCGGTTGAAATCTTCCCCTTCCACTCCTTGTGGAGCTCCAGTGCCTTCTCTGCGTTCGTTGCCATAATTTCCTCCCATGTTAAAGCCTGCTGTTATCTGTCATCCTGTTGGTGATCCCTGGGAAGGCTTTTCTCCTTCTCGGTATAGCGGGGATCTCCCGTCAGATGTGCCATCCGTTCCCGGATTTTCTGCTCATAGCCGTTCTCCGAAGGCTGGTAAAGCCGGATTCCGCGGAGCTTCTCCGGAAGACAGGGCTGCCCGGCATAATGCTCCTCATATATATGTGCATACTGATATCCGATCCCTCTTCCGATCTTCGATGCCGCCTGATAATGTGCGTCCTGCAGATAGGGCGGAATCGGAAGATCTCCGGTTTCCTGCACGAGTTTTCTTGCCGCTTCGATCGATTCCACTGCCGTGTTCGACTTCGGTGCCGTTGCCACATATTCCGCAGCCTGCGCAAGAATAATCTGGGATTCCGGCCAGCCGATCCGCTCCGCCGCAAGGCTTGCCGTAGTCGCCACCCGAAGCGCATTCGGGTCCGCATTTCCGACGTCCTCTGCCGCACAGATCATAATACGGCGTGCAATAAATTCAGGCTCTTCTCCAGCCTCCATCATCCGGGCAAGATAATACACCGCAGCGTCCGGATCGGACCCGCGCATACTCTTGATAAAAGCCGAGATCGTATCATAGTGATTATCGCCTTTTTTATCATAGCGCGCAACACGTTTCTGAATGCACTCCTTTGCAACCTCCAGCGTGATGTGGATCTTCCCATCTTCCTTCGAGCGATCCGTCGTCAGAACGCCAAGCTCAATGGCATTGAGCGCATGCCGCGCATCTCCGCCCGAAATCTCCGCAAGAAAATCCCTTGCATCGTCGTCCAGAACCGCATGATAGCTTCCCATCCCCCGCTCCGGATCGTTGACTGCTCTGGTCAATAACTCGCGGATGTCATCGGAGGACAGGGGCTTGAGCTCGAAAATCATGGATCTTGAAATCAGAGCGCTGTTCACCTCGAAGTAAGGATTTTCTGTAGTGGCTCCGATCAGCGTAATGGTTCCGTCCTCCACGTAGGGAAGCAGGTAATCCTGCTGCCCCTTGTTGAACCGATGGATCTCATCGATAAACAGAATGGTCTTCTTCCCATATCCGCCAAGATTTGTCTTCGCCTTCGAAATGACCTCCTCCATGTCCTTCTTTCCGGCAGACGTTGCGTTGATCTGGCAAAACTGCGCTGAGGTCGTATTGGCAATCACGCGGGCGAGTGTTGTTTTTCCTGTTCCGGGAGGGCCGTAGAAAATAACACTTCCCAGCTTGTCTGCCTTGATCGCGCGGTAAAGCAGCTTGTCCTTCCCGATGATGTGCTGCTGGCCCACCACCTCGTCCAGCGTCCGCGGACGCAGCCTTGCCGCCAGGGGAGATTCCTTCTCCGTATTCTTCTCCCTCATATAGTCGAAAAGATCCATTTCCATATCCCGATTCCTTTTCCTGATGCAGATTCTTCAGAGATGATTCTGAGGTCCATCTTATCACATTTTGCATCCTGAGCTTTACATCTGCGAAAAACAATCCCCCGACAGCACGGCTCTGACATATCCTGCGAAAAACAATCGCCCCGGAGCACGCTTCTGACAAAACTCTCAGACGTGCTCCGGGGCGGACCTTTTCTGTCGCTGTTTGATTTATTTCAGTCTCCAGATATCGCGGTTATACTCTGCAATGGTGCGGTCGCTGGAGAAGAAGCCGGCCTTTGCAATGTTGACAAGGCTCATCTGATTCCAGTGCTTCCGATCCTCATAATCTGCAAACATCTGGTCCTTGACCTTAATGTAATCTTCCAGATCGATGAGTGCCATGAACCAGTCCTTGTTCAGGATGTCATTGTACAGCCTCTCCAGATTCTCCTTGTGTCCGATCTTCATGCACTGTGGTCCGACGATAAAGTCAACGGCTTCCTTGATCACAGGACTCTTTTCATAATAGTCTCTGGATACATAATCCGCATTTTTGTAGTGATTGATGACGGTCTCCGAATCAATGCCGAACATGTAAATGTTGTCATCACCAACCAGATCATGAATCTCCACGTTCGCGCCGTCAGCGGTTCCCAGCGTCACGGCTCCGTTCAGCATGAACTTCATGTTGGACGTACCGGAGGCCTCCTTGGAGGCCAGTGAAATCTGCTCGGAAATCTCGCAGGCCGGGATCAGCTTCTCTGCATAGGTAACATTGTAGTTGGTCACGAACACCAGATGCATGTAAGGATTCACATCCGGATCATTGTTGATGATATCCTGCAGCACAAGAAGCAGATGAATGATGTCCTGCGCGATGATGTAGGCAGGAGCCGCCTTTGCACCGAAAATAAAGTTCAGCGGGCGGATCGGCTTTTTACCGCTCTTGATCTCCAGATACTTATGAATGATGTACAGTGCGTTCATCTGCTGGCGCTTGTACTCATGAAGGCGCTTGATCTGAATGTCAAAAATACCGTTCGGATCCAGCTCCACGCTCTCATGTTCGCGGATGTACTCCGTAAGAGCCAGCTTGTTGTTCTGCTTGATCTCGCCGATGCGGTCAAGAACTGCGCTGTCATTCTGATACTGCAGCAGATCCTCCAGCCGGTTCGCATCCTTCTTGTACGCATCGGAGATGGTCTCTGAAAGATAGTTGGCAAGCTCATGGTTGCAGGAAAGCAGCCATCTGCGGAAGGTGATGCCGTTTGTCTTGTTGTTGAACTTCTGCGGATAGATCTCGTAGAACTTGTGGAGCTCCGTATCCTCAAGGATCTCCGTATGAATGGCTGCAACGCCGTTTACGGAGAAGCCGTAGTGAATGTCGATATAGGCCATATGAACGCGGCCATCTGCATCAATGATCTGTACATCCGGATCCTTGTATTTCGCACGGACGCGGCGATCCAGCTCCTTGATGATCGGAACCAGCTGCGGAACCACCTTTTCCAGATATTCCATCGGCCAGGTTTCCAGAGCCTCTGCAAGGATGGTGTGGTTCGTGTATGCGCAGGTCTGCGATACCACCTCAATCGCCTCATCCATGGAGAGTGCCTTGTCCTCAGTCAGGATCCGGATCAGCTCCGGGATCACCAGCGTCGGGTGTGTGTCATTGATCTGGATCACGGCATGATCATAGAGGTGACGCAGATCATACTGCTTCGCCTTCATCTCGCGAAGAATCCACTGAGCTGCATTGCTGACCATGAAATACTGCTGATAGATGCGAAGAAGGCGTCCCTTCTCATCGGAATCGTCCGGATACAGGAACAGCGTCAGATTCTTCTCAATCTCATCCTTATCAAAGGTAATTCCCTCCTCAACCAGGGAATCGTCCACGGTGTCCACATCGAACAGACGAAGCTTGTTGACACCGGCATCGTAGCCGATGACATCAATGTCGTACATGTGTGAGGTCACCTTGCGCTTGCCGAAATATACGTCGAAGGAAACATCGCTTCTGACCTCCCAGGAATCCGCTTCAATCCAGGGATCCTTTTCTGCCTTCTGAAGATGATCATCCAGTACCTGATGAAACAGGCCATAGTGATAGTTCAGTCCGATTCCCTCGCCCGGCAGTCCGAGCGTTGCAATGGAATCCAGGAAGCACGCTGCCAGTCGGCCAAGTCCGCCGTTTCCAAGAGACGGCTCCGGCTCCGCCTCCTCAATCTCCGCAAGATTTCGGCCGTACTTTGCCAGAATCTCATTCATTCTGTCATAGATCTTCAGATTGATCAGATTGTTGGAAAGAAGCTTTCCGATCAGGAATTCTGCGGAAATATAATAGATCTTCTTCTCGCCGGTGTTTCTCTCGGTGACAGCCAGAAGACGCTTGCAATAATCAAGAATGATGTAATAAAGCTCTTTGTTCGAGCAGGCGGAAAGGGATTTGCCGTATTTATTCGAGGCGAGATCCGAAAGCTGCTGCTCCATGTTCAGTGCAAGAATGTCTCTTTGCATGTTGGTGGGCCGTGTTTTCATGAGTTGTTCTCCTTCCCTTAACTTTACCGGTAACGTTTCCAATGCTGATTGAAAAGAAACCGGAGGGAAGGAATTTCCCTCCGGCACCCATTCTCAGAATCCGCAGGATCAGAACTCTTTCAGTTCTTCCATGACAAGGTGACGCGGTGTTCCGTCTACCCAGAACGGAAGCAGCTCGCCCTGAATCAGCGGACGTGCATACTTCACATAATCCTCGGTCAGATCATCGCCGTCCTCATTGATCCACTCCTGAGGAACGTTCTTCACGCCGTTAGCGATCTGGTGAATGTCAAACTTGGAGAACTCGATACGGTACGGCTCAGCCTCCGTATTCACTCTCTTGAAGATTACCATCTCACCGGTCTCGCCCTGTGCTGCAGCCTCAGCAGCCATCTTTCCTGCTGTGAAGGCTTCGTTGATATCGGTCAGGGAAGCAACGTGAGTCGCTGCTCTCTGCATGGTGGAGAACTCGATTGCACGGGTCTTGCAGCCAGTGCGGTCAGCAACCAGCTTGCAAAGTGCAGAAGCGGTTCCGGAAAGCTGCTTGTGGCCAAATGCGTCTACCTTATCGGAAGCATCACCGAGCTCGCATGCATAGCGGCCGTCCGCAAGCTTCAGGCCTTCGGAAACAGCGATGACAACCGATCTCTTGGTCTTGGAAAGGTGCTCTACCTTATCCAGGAACTTGTCTACATCGAAAACTCTCTCCGGAAGATAAATTGCATCCACGCCGCTGCAATCATCACCCTTTGCCAGAGCTGCTGCTGCGGTCAGCCATCCGGCATCGCGGCCCATGATCTCTGCGATCACGATGGTGGGCTTTGCTGCACCGAAGGACTCGTTGTCACGGATAACTTCCTTCAGGGTTGTTGCAATATACTTCGCTGCGGAGCCATATCCGGGGCAGTGATCCGTAACAGGAAGGTCGTTGTCGATGGTCTTCGGAACACCCATGAACAGCTCCTTCTTGCCGTGCTCCTTCGCATAGTCGCTCAGCATCTTAACGGTATCCATGGAGTCATTGCCGCCTGCATAGAACAGGGTATCAATGTCATGCTCCTCCATGATCTTGAAGACGTTCTCGTAAACATCCTCGTGTCCCTCAATCTTGGGCATCTTGAAGCGGCAGGAGCCCAGAAATGCGGAAGGAGTTCTCTTGAGAAGCTCAATTCCCATGGGATCTGCAAGATACTTGTCCAGATCAACAAGCTTATCCTGAAGGAAGCCCTCGATTCCGTGAATCATGCCATATACATGCTCCGCGCCTGCTGCCTTGGCACCGGCATATACGCCAGCGATGGAGGAGTTGATGACGGCTGTAGGACCGCCGGACTGACCTACTACTACGTTCTTCATAATGTACCTTTCCTCTCTTCTTCTGCCCTTGTTCCCCGGGCTTTCCGATCTCATATGCTGACAGGAATCGAAGCCTGCAGGGACATGGACGAAAAATATATTATCGGTTTCGGATGCTGCAGAATCAAACCCCTCTCTGCATATCCAAGATCGGATTATAGCAGACAAGCTCAGGAGCGTCAACGGAAAGACAGCCCGTACTTTCGGCATTGGTAACGGTTCCGGTACCGTTTCTGTCCTCTGTGTCTGTTTTCGTATTTTCTATCGAACGCCTTCTGTTTTTCCAGAAAAATGAATTTCAGAATGTGCTAAAATAAGCTGCGGAGGAGCTGCAGATGTCACCATTTCCCACAAATTCATTCCGGTTATTTTCCAGGGCTTTTCTTTCCGGCCTGCTGCTCTGCGTTCTGCTTGCAGGCTGCGCGGGAACCTCTTCTGAGGAGCCTGACACGTCCTCCATGCACGGAACAAGGGACCACACGCCAAAGGTTCTGACGCCTTCTGCAGATGCTGTCTCTGTTCTCGGAACCGAGGATGTCAGCATCGACGTCTCTCACACAGACGATGGATATTTCTGTGCCTCCTACCACGGAGCTTCTGAAAAGGTGAAGCTTCAGGTCGTCACAAAGGACCAGATTACCTATACCTATGACCTTCCCTCCGACGGCAGTCTTCAGGTTTTTCCGTTTTCCGACGGAAGCGGAGACTACAGCATCGGCGTATATACCAATGTGAAGGACACCCTGTATGCAACCGAATTTCAGACCACCTGTCAGGTCACTCTTGAGAATGAGTACCTGCCGTTTCTGTACCCCAATCAGTATGTCTGGTTCACGAAGGACACGAAAGCCATCGCCCTTGCGGAAGAGGTTGTAACGCCTGCCGACACCGATCTTGATGCCGTGGCGCTGGTATATGACTATGTAACAAGCCACGTCACCTATGACTGGGACAAGGCGAAAACCGTGGAAAGCGATTATCTTCCCGACGTTGATGAGACGCTAAGGAGCGGGAAGGGAATATGCTTTGACTACGCCGCACTGATGGCAGCCATGCTCCGCAGTCAGAAAATCCCGACAAGACTGGAGATCGGCTATGCCGGAACAACCTACCATGCATGGATCAGTACCTATATTACAGATGTCGGCTGGGTAAACGGCATCATCCGCTTCGATGGAACGGACTGGTCGTTAATGGATCCCACTCTGGCTTCTTCAGAGAGCTCGAAAAAGCTTCGGAAATTCATTTCCGACGGGCAGCAATATCGCGCCTGCTATCTGTACTAGCCCGTCCTTACCGGAACCATTGTCCGAAATATTCCCTCAGAACATCACCTCATCACAGGAGGCAGGAGCCCTATGGCAGCAACACATTCTGAAAAGAAAAAGCTTCGTCCGATGAACGACGAGCAGCTCTCCCATACCTTTGAGCAGCTTTCCATGCTCCTTGGCGCAGGCATTCCTCCGGCGGAGGCATTGGACATCATGCTTCGCGACAAGGACAATAAGGAGCTTTCGGGAGCGTACCAAATCCTCCTGGACCAGCTCATGAAGGGTGCATCCCTGAACGAGGCAGCGAGAGAGAGCGGTCTTGTTCCCGCTTACGCCATACAGCTTTTGAAGATCGGGGAGCTTACCGGCAGCCTCGATGACGTCTGCTCCCGGCTCTCCTCCTTCTATGAAGCAGAGAGCGAACTCCGGGGAGCCCTCCGGGATGCCTTTTACTACCCGATGATCATGGCTGTGATGATGTTCGTTCTTGTCATCGTGCTTCTTTCCCGGGTTCTTCCGATTTTCTCACAGATTTTCCGGCAGCTTGGCACCTCCGTCAGCGGGATCGCTGCGGTTCTGATGAACATCAGCTCTGCACTGAGCCGTTATTATGCGGTCTTTATCACGCTGCTCCTGCTTCTTGCCTTTTTGTACTTCTATTTCAGCAGCACCGGAAAGGGAAGGGCGCAGTTTCACCGGCTTTTCCAGAAATTCCCGCCGACCAGGAGCCTCGCCGAAGAAATTGCCGTCAGCCGTTTTGCTGCAGGCATGCAGCTGACCCAGTCCAGTGGTCTGGACACCTGCGAGTCTCTTTCCCTTTGCCGGGATATCGTAGAGAACGATGCCGTTGCCGCGCGGATTGATCTCTGCATGCAATCGCTGCAGGCAGGAAATCCATTTCAGGAGGCCCTTGGCAGCGCCGGTATTTTCTCCGGCTTCTATTCCGCAATGATCCGCGTTGCATCGATGACCGGGCACCTGGATACTGTGATGGGATACATCGCCCGTCATTACCGTGAGGAAACGGATCGCCGCATCGACGCCGCTCTTTCACGCATTGAGCCCGCCATGGTAGCCATTCTCGCCGTCCTGATCGGCGGGATTCTTCTGTCTGTCATTCTCCCTTTGATGGGAATTATGTCCAGCATCGGATAAAAATATGAAAAGAAAGCATTCCCGCCTCAATTTCATTCATCTCGCAGCCGCTGCCGTACCGCTCCTTCTCATCGGGATTCTCTGCGCCCTTGCCGGAAAACTGGATGCCGACACGCAGAAGGAGCAGGAGCTTGCACTGAGCAATGCTCTGGAGCATGCGGTCACAATGTGTTATGCGTTGGAGGGCATTTACCCGCCGGATCTGCAGTATATGAAGGAGCATTACGGGCTGACCTACAACGAGGATCGGTTCTATGTCTCCTATCGCCCCATCGCCTCCAACATCCGACCGGAATACAATATTCTGGAGCTGGACGGTAAAGCCTCGGATTTGCAGAGCATGGCTGCTGCCGCGAAGCAGAAGAAGGAGCAGCCATGAAAATCAAGTCAAGACAGCATTCCTCCGATCTTCTGTTTATTCTGCTCCTGTTTGCCTCGCTCGTTCTGATTTGTATTCTTCTGATTGCAATGGGCTGCGGGGTCTATGAAAACGTTCTGGACTCCATGAACCGGAATGACGACAGCCGAACGGTCAGTGCCTACCTTCTTCAGAAGGTCCGGCAGAATCAGGATCTCGGAGCCGTCTCCTCCGGGACTCTGGACGGCACGGATGCCATTATTCTGAACCAGAATCTCGATGGAAAGGCATACTGCACCTATTTATACTGCCATGACGGAAAGCTGTGTGAGCTTTTTGTCCGAAAGGACAATACCTCCCTTTCCGTCAGCTCCGGAACGCCGGTCGTTTCACTGGACTCCATGACGGTGGAGGATTCCTCCGGCGATTCTCTTCTTGTCAGCTTTTCCGTAAACGGGCGGAAGCAGAAGCTCCGGCTCCGCAGACTCACCGCAGGAGGACAGCCATAATGCAAAGACACCCTGTCAGACATTTCTCTCAATCCGCTCTGTTTCTGATGGAGCTGATCCTTGCGGCCGCCTTCCTTTCGCTTTCTTCCGTGGTCTGCATCCGGCTTTATCTCTATGCACATACTCTGAGTGCAGCCTCTCTGGCCAGGACCCAGGCCGTCCGCGAGTCGCAGAACATCGGCTCCTCGTGGCTTTCCTCCGACGGAGGCCTTGCAGACACACTTGCCCTCTATCTGGAAACAACGAATCCCGTCGAAGACCGGATGGTGCCGGAGGAAGCAGATTCCTTCGTACTGTATTACAACAGCGACTGGGAGCTTCTTCCTTCTTCGCAGGATGCCGCCTTCTGCATCGAATTGTCTCTGAAGAAGAACTCCGGGACCGGAATTTCCACACTGCTTCTTTCCGCCTCGGAATGGAAAGACAATGCTCCGCAGACCTCCTGCTATTCCATTGAATTCAAGCGCTACGATGCTGCCTCCGTGAAGGCCGCGCCAAAGGATTCCGATCATGTATGACAACTTTTCCCCCAAAAACAGTACTCTGGACAATCTCCTTGCAGGAAAACAGGAAAGCCCACGGCAGGAGAAAAGAAAACACCGTTTCCATCTCGGAAACGGTGCTGCTCTCATTCTGGTTACGCTGATGATCATCAGCCTTCTGTGCTTTGCCGCGCTTTCCATCGTCAGCGCGAAGGCGGACAGCCGGCTTACGGATCGCTATGCCGCACAGATCACGGCGTATCACACGGCAAGAAATCTCGGTGTAGAGTTCCTTGCGGAAACGGACGCGCAGCTGAAGCAATATCTTGAGAACTCCGCGGATCGGGAAGCTTATCTGGAAAAGGTACGCTCGCTCCCGTCCTGCATGGATTCTTCCGAAGAAAATCCGGTTCTGGTATTCTCCGCTCCCATGACGGAGCATCAGACGTATTGCCTGGTTGTCCGGGTGTTGTTTCCCTCTTCCGCGGATGCTCCCCGCTATGAAGTGCTCTCCTCCAGGACAGTAACGTCAACCGACGTTACTTATGACACTTCTCTGGACGTTCTCGGTCATGACTGATTCGGTCAATGGTTTCTTTCAGAACCCGCACCGTTTCCAGGATTTCTTCCTCCGTGTTCTCCGTGCCAAGAGTAAAACGAAGCGTCCCCTCCGCGCGTTTCCGGTCCTGCGTCATCGCCATCAGAACATGTGAGGGCTCCAGTGCTCCGCTTGTGCAGGCACTTCCGCCGGATGCACAGATTCCCGCAAGATCAAGATTGATCAGAAGTGTTCTCTGGTCAAAGCCCGGGAAGGAGACGCTCACATTCCCGGAAAGCCGCCGTTCTCCCGGCTGCGGTCCGTTCCACAGAATCCGAATGCCTTCCTTTTCCTGCAGTTCAACCCGAAGCGCTTCCCGGAAGAACTGCTGCAGATGAATTGTTTTCTCCTCTTCGCTTTGTCGTTTTCCTACGGCTTCTTCTGCTGCCGCAGCAAAGCCGATGATCGCGGGCACATTCTCGGTGCCTGCCCTTCTTCCGCTCTCCTGTGCGCCGCCATGGATCAGGGCTCCGATCCGCGTTCCCTTCCGAAGGTACAGAAAACCGACTCCCTTGGGACCACCAATCTTATGTGCACTGACGGACAGAAGATCCACATCAAGTGTCTTCACGTCAATCGGGATTTTCCCATAAGCCTGTACCGCATCCGTGTGAAATAAAATTCGTCGGCCTCCCGTCTCTTTCCGCTTTGCCTCCGGGACGGCTTCTTTCCCGGCAAGCTCCTGCTCCCGTTTCCGCACCACACGGACAAGCTCTTCGACAGGCTCGATCGTACCGACTTCATTGTTCGCCAGCATCACAGACACCAGCACGGTATCCGGATGCGCTGCCAGCTCGTTTTTCAGACTGTCCGGGCTCACAAAGCCCTCTTCATCCACCGGAAGATACGAAACGGTATAACCTCTGCTCTCCAGATATGCGCAGGTATGAAGAACCGCGTGATGCTCCGCCCGGGTTGTAATGATATGTCCTCCCGTCCGCTCCGGAAGCCCCGCTTCCGCTGCACCGGTCAGCGCCCAGTTGTCGCCCTCTGTTCCTCCGGAAGTGAAAAAAATTTCTCTCCAGTCCGCACCGATCGTTTCCGCAAGGACGCTCCTTGCCTGGTCCAGCTTCGCCTTTGCTTCCTGCGCGGGAGGATAAGAGGGACTGGCATTTCCATACACGTTCTTCAGAGCTTCCGTCATCTGATCCAGTGCGCATTTCCGCATCGGACAGGTTGCCGCGTGATCCAGATAAATCATAATGACCTCCGAAGGCCCTTTGGATAGTGATTCTTCAGAATCCCACCGGAGGCCTTGCCCCAGCCTGCAGAAATGCCGTCTATGGTTACCAACGTCCAGCCCTTCCACGATACATCGCAGGGAAGCGTTTCTCCGCGAAGATATGCCGCCGCCTCTCTGCTTTCCGAAGAGACCTCCAGCGCTCTTACCGCATCCCCGGGCTGCATCGCCATTGCGAGTGCATGCGCAGGCTCAAATCTTCCCTTTTTCACCGTACCGATTCCAAGGCCCGGACGAAGAATCCGAAGGCCCTCGGTCCGAACGGACGCTTCAAACGGCATCAGATACAAATCATCGCCAAACCACTTGGCTCTGCTTCCGGAGTGCTGTGCAAGACGGTCCATAAAATCTCCCTGCAGCGTATCCCGGATAAAATCTCCTGCTGCCGCAGGATGACCGTCTCCCGAAGGAATCTCTTCCCGAAGCCGCTCTCCCGTCTTCTGCAGCACCGCCGCAAAGTGTCCTTCCCCTTCCAGACGGTGAGGCCACAGCCGAACCGCTTTCCGGAGCTCTTCTGCCCCTTCCGGTTTCCCGCACCATTCCGGATGGCCGGTGTCAAAGCCAAAGGCCTCTCTCTTTTCTCCAAGCTTCTCCGGAAGATCCGTCATGGAAAACTCCGGGTGCCGTTCCAGAAAGGAGAGAATGCTGTTCTCATCCTCTGCGGGCGCAAAGGTACAGGTGGAATAAACCAGCTCTCCTCCGCTTTTTACCATTACGGCAGCCTGGTCCAAAATCTCCGCCTGCCGCTTTGCACAGGCTGCTACATTTTCCGGGCTCCACATGGCAAGAGCCTGCTCCTCTTTGCGGAACATTCCTTCTCCGGAGCAGGGCGCATCCACAATCACCTTGTCAAAAAAAGAAGGAAACCGCTGCGCAAGCCTCTCCGGTGTCTCATTGGTGACAATCGCGTTGGAAATGCCCATGCGCTCGATATTCTGCGACAGAATTTTCGCGCGTCCCGGATTGATCTCATTGGAAATCAAAAGCCCCTCGCCCATCAGTGCTCCGGCGAGCATCGTGCTCTTTCCCCCCGGCGCTGCACACAGATCCAGAACCTTGTCCCCCGGATGAACCTCCGCAAGCGCTGCGACAGACATGGCACTCGGCTCCTGAAGATAATAAAGTCCCGCCTCATGAAGCGGCGATTTCCCGGGTCTTGCCGCCTCATCATAGAAAAAGCCAAAGGGCGCAGCCCACGGAACCGGACGAAGACCGAATTCTGAAAACGCCGTCTTCATCCCGTCCGGCATTTCCGCAGTCTCCCGGAATCCTTCCGGATTCCTCTCGCATTCCACGCGAAGGGCGGAACTCAGCTTCAGCGGATTCAGACGAAGGCCGCGGGAGCGCTCCCGTTCGAAGGCCGAAAGAAACTCCGCATACTCTTCTTCCCCCAGCATGGCCTCCATTCTCGTTTCAAACTCTTCCGGTAAAGACAGTATGCCCATTCAGTCCTCCAGCAGCATAGCCCGTACAACGCCGGCTCTTCTGTACGCTCTCTTCCCTGCGCCGAGTCCGGTTTTCCGGATGACAAACTCTGCGGGAAGCTGATCTGAAGTCCGAAGTGCCGCCACGCAGGCAGCGCCTGTCGGCGTCACAAACTCGCCGAGGTCCGGAATCAGATGCATCCGGATGCCATGCTTTCTCACAATCGCCGCAACAGCGGGAACCGGAATCGGCAGAACGCCGTGCTGGCAGCGTACGGTGCCCGTTCCCTCATATAAAACAGGAACCACAACATCTGAAATCTGCTCCTTCTCCCGAAGGTCATCGAAGCATACCGCAATGGAAATAATATCCACGATGGAGTCGATTGCCCCCACTTCGTGGAAATGAACCTCATTCAATGGCCGTGCATGCACCTCCGACTCCGCATCTGCAACAATCCGGAAAATCCTGCCGGCCAGTTCCTTTGCCCCCTGCGTCATCTGTGTGCCATCGATAACCGCAAGCACGTCCTGCAGAGAGCGGTGCTCATGAGGATGACCGTGATGGTGGTGATGGTGTTCCTCCGCTTCCGGCGCAGTCTCTCCGAACAGATAAGCCATATCATGATCATGGTTCTCGTGCTCATGATCCAGCAGCACATCGAAATCAACCGCCGAAATCCCGCTCTTTAGCACCTTCGAAATCTGAATATCAAAGCCCTGCGCCGGGATCGTTTTCAGCACCTGCTCCAGCTTCTCCTGGTCTGCACCAAGATCCAGCAGTGCACCTGTCAGCATATCGCCGCTGATTCCAGAATAACATTCCAAATATAATCTGCTCATCATTTCCCTTTCTTTCGGACCGAAAATCCGAATTTCCCAAGCTTGTCCCCAAGAGCAAAATACTCGCCGTGAGAATAGGCAAGCAGATCCGCCTTTTGCAGATCGAGCTTTCCGTTCTCATCCAGAAGGGAAGAGTCAACGTCCGTGGACAGAACCTCTGCCACATACATATCATGCGATCCCAGCTCCAGCTTCTGCCGCACCACGCATTCCAGACACACAGGGCTCTCCTCGATTCCCGGCGTCTCAATGCATCTGGACGGAAGCTTTGTAAGCTTCATTTCCGCCCACTTATCGCAGTCGCGTCCACTCTTCACACCTACCCAGTCGGTTGCAAAGGCAAGCTCTCTTGTCGTCAGATTGATCACAAACTCGCCGGTCTTCTCCAGATAATCGTGTGTAAGGCGGGACGGCCGCACCGAAACCGACACCATCACCGGATCGGAGCACACCGTTCCCACCCAGGCTGCCGTCATCATATCCGTATGTCCTTCCCCGTCCGATGTTGTAATAATGGCTGCCGGAACAGGCGCCAGCATATTCGACGGTTTCCAGTATTCTCTTGCCATATCTTCCTCCCAGTCTGTTTTCTGATTTTCAGTAAAAAAAGAAAAGCTCTGCCCGGAAATCTGCCGGAAAGGCAGATTTTGACCGATCCGGTCATTCATTCTGTGTTATAATATGACCGGTATGTACTGCCGGGTCTTTTTCAAATCTTCGATTAGTATAGCATGGGAACCGGCCTTTCATACGATGATTTTGCAGTACGATGTGACCTAAGGATAGGATAATGAATAAAGCTTTCTTCTGTCTCGCCTCGCTTTTTGCGGCGGGAATTTTACTCTATGGACCTTCCGGCGCAGCCACTCCGGAGAGTGTGCCCTCGTCCGTTTCCATGACCGTCCATGCGGTTTCCAATACCGTGACCTTCCATCCCAACGGGGGAACCGGCTCCATGGAGCCGGTCCTTCTGGAGGTGGGAAAGGACAAGCTGCCTGCCTGCACCTTCACGCGCTACGGCTATGTCTTTCGCGGCTGGATGACGAGTCCCTTCGGAACCTCCTGCGAGTACGAGGATCAGTCCGTGCTCCCCGAGGATTCCGAGAGTATGACACTGTATGCTCTCTGGGAGCCCCAGATGTACATCATCCACTATGCCCCGAACGGTGCGTCTCTCGGCGAGATGGCGGATTCCTACGGCATTTATGACCAGCCGACCCGCCTTCTTGGCAACCTCTACACCAATCCCGGACATCTGTTCAGCCGCTGGATCGACACCAATACCGGACGGTTCTACAGCAATCTGGATCTGGTCCGGAACCTGCACTCCGGCAACACCTATTCCCAGGCTGTGATCACCGTAGATGCCGGCCTTCCGGAGAACACCGACTACAAATTCAAGAGCACACAGGGCTCCTGTGTCTATGAAGAAAACGGAACCACCTACCTGGTTACCGCTGCTTCCATTAATGACAAGGCTTATAACAGCGGCGATCTGTCCCATTATGAAACCGTCCTAAACAAATATGACCTTTCCACCGGAAAGCTGGTGAAAAAGGTCCGCAATCTCGCCTTTGATCATGGAAACGGCATTTGCTACAACGACAGCAACGGCCATCTGTACATTGCAGAGGGCGGCACCTGTGCCGGTTATCCCAGCGGCGTCATGGAACTGGATCAGGATCTGAACGTGGTACGCGAATACAATTTCCCGCTGCTTACGCATATCTGGGCCATTGCCTATGCCGATCACCATTTCTATCTGATCGGCCGCAACAAGGACAGCCGCAACTCCTTCTGTGACCTCAACGATGACATGCAGACGCTCTCCATCACGCCCGTGGATGAGTATTACGCACAGAACTTCAGCTCGCAGGGAATTGCCACCGATGGCTCCTTTATTTATGCAGTCAGCGCCGGCTTCAAGGCCTACGACTGGAAAAGCAAGCAGCGCATCAATGTCTTCACAACAGCCGGAAAATATCTCGGCGTGTGGACCATAGACATTCCTTATGAGGCCGAGGATCTCACCATCATCGGTCCCTACGCCTACATTTCCACAAACGAAGGGGCAAAATCAACCCTCTATCGCACCCGAATTCCTGCCGTCACGCTGACGGCCACCTGGAAATAGCCTCATTCCCATTCCACAGGCTGGCGGAGCCTCATGCCACAGGCTGACGGTCCGCCAGATATTTTCCCTCAAACTCCTCCAGAGAAATCGGCCTGCTGAAGTAGTATCCCTGGAACATGTTGCAGCCCATGCTGTGGAGCATCTCCGCCTGTTCTCTCGTCTCAACGCCCTCGGTGATGGAGCCGATTCCAAGCTGCTCCGTCATTGCAATCACCGTCTTCAGAATCTTTCTTGCCTTCTCCGGATTCTTCGTCTTATACAGGAACATCATATCGATCTTCAGAACATCCACCGGGATATCCTTCAGCATATTCAGTGAAGAGTAGCCGCTGCCGAAATCATCCATTTCCACCAGGAACCCGTATTTCTGCAGCTTCTCAATCAGGAGAAGACGCCGGTCCATGTCATCCATCATCACGGTCTCGGTGATTTCAAGGCGCAGATTCTGCGGGGAAATGTCATATTGCTCCACCAGAGAAGTGAGCTTCTCATAGACATCCATGAAGTAGAAATCCTTCGGCGAAATGTTGATCGAAAGATACAGCTTGTCCCGTCCTTCCTTTTTCCACCGCGCAAGAATCCGGCAGGCCTTCTCCCAGATACAGCAGTCTGCCTGCGCAATCTGTCCGTTCCGTTCCAGAATCGGAAGAAAGCTTCCGGGAGACAGAAGTCCCTCTGTCGGATGCTGCCAGCGAATCAGAACCTCAGCTCCTTCCATCTCGCCCTTCTGATTGACCTGTGCCTGCAGATAGGGCACAATCTGTCCGCTCTCAATCGCGGCATCCAGTTCACCGACTACCTTCTGCTCCCACAAAAGCGAGCTGTGAAGATTGCTGTCGTAATATGCGATGCGCCGGTTGTACTCTCCGCGAATACTGCTGCAGGCCATCGTTGCCCGGTCAATCATCAGCGTAACGGCGAGCTCCGGCTCTGTGATTTCATAAATTCCGACATGGGTAATAATCGGAAACGCCTCTTTTCCAAGAATGTGAGTGATGGTATAGAGGCTTTTCTCCAGATTTGCCTCATCGCAGCCATCCGACCGGCAGAAAATTCCGAAGCGGTCTCCGCCGAGTCTTGCAAGAACGCTGCCGTCTCGTGCATTCTCCTGCAGCATCCTCACGAATTCCTGCAGAACATAATCTCCCTTGTTCTTTCCGAACAATTCGTTGATCATCTTGAAATTACAGATATTCGTTACAACAATCCGGAAACCGGCATCGTCTTCCGTGCTGCGCCCCTCTTTTGCCGCCCGGTCCAGAAGCTCCCGCACCTTCTCGCAAAAGCCGTCGCGATTGTACAGTCCGGTCATCAGATCATGATTTGCCCGGTAAAGCTCCCGCCGGGTCCGTCTCTCCTTCTCCGAGCGATCCTGAATGCTGAAGAATACACCTGTATTCTTCCCAAGGCGATCCTTCAGCACATGATATTCCACATGATAGAACCTGCCTTTTTCTGTCTCAACATCTCTCTCAAAATCATGAAGCAGATCCTCTCTGGTAAAACCAAGCAGCTCACGCAGAGCAGAGATCTTCTTCTCAACCTGCAGCTCATCGGCCGCACCTGCAATCTCCAATGCGCTCTGGTTGGCATAAACACAATTCCCGTCCAGATCAAAGAAGAAAATCGCATTGCTCAGGTTGGAAACAATATAGTGCATCATGCGCTGCAGCAGAAATGCAGGTTTATAGTACAGGGAAAAATAAAAGATGATAAGACCGCAGACGGCATATCCAATCATGGACGTGTCCATCTGCCAATGACTGAAAATACTGACAAACTGCCAGATCGTTGTAAGAAGAATGGCTCCGAAAACGATAAGATATTTCTCCGCATAAAGCATGGGTGTGCGGAAAATTTTTACCGCAAGTGCGATAAAAATAACAGCAAGATACACACAGGCCAGAAGCATATGAAGAACGTATCCCGTTCCGGAAAGAAGCTCGAAATAGATTCCCCCGTCCGGAAGGACAATTCTCTCCGCCCGGTACGCATGCCCAAAGACAGGGTTCAGCGCAATCTGCGCCACATCCACCGCTGTAATACAGACCAGTACACGGTGCACGCCCTCATATCGCCCATGGAAGTGGCAGCTGTTCACAACAAAACGAATCAGATACAGGAACATCAGATCCGTTCCCGCCAGAAACAGGAAATAAGCAGTCTGCGCTTCTCCGATCGATTTGGCAAACAAAAGGAGCAGATTTCCGAGAATCGGAAATACCGTAACTCCCAGGAGCCTTGCGACATCTCGGCCAAGCGGCTTCCGGTTCCTGTGTGCCATTTTCGCTGCTGCAAGCAGAGCTGCAGCAGATAGAATCAATGCCAAAGCATACATGTCTCTCACGGGTGACTTCTCCACAAGTGCAGTGGCATGTCTTTTGTTATGCATGCCACTTTGTTCACATTAGTATTATCTTAACACGATTCTTACTAAGAAAATAATCAAAAGCCGTCGGCTTTTTCTCGAAAGTGCGAAATCGTTTATGTCCGATCTTAAATCCGGATCACACGGATGTGCGCCTCTTTTCCATAATCCGTCGTTTCCCCGTCATCGTTGTAGTACTCATACGGCCGGATCTCATCTCCGAAGGAATACAGCTCCGGATCGGCGAAATCGACCTCCTCCACACATTTCCCGCCCTTTGATACCGGAAGCAGATACCCTTCCCGCAGGAAAACATGCACGGTCCCGATCGGCATTTCGACATAGGAAAAGCCCTTCTCAAAGATCTTCCCTTCTGTCAGCTTTCCTTCCTCAAAAACAAGCTCCTTCATCCGCTCCGGGAAATACACAACCCGTCCCGTTACATTTTGCGTGTAAACCGGTGCGACCATGATGTTCTCGCCGACCAGAAGCTGGTCCTCCACCTGCCTGGCCAGAGCATCCTTTCCATATACAAAGGACAACGGGCTGAACATCATTGTGCCGGAAAGAGCGGCTTTCATATACTCGCTGTAAAGATAAGGAAGCAGCTGATATCTGGCTCCGATTACATTTAAGAACCTCTCTTCATGTGAGAAACGGTACACCTCCTGCTGCCTGGTTCCGCGAGCGGAATGATTCCGGAAGAGCGGCGTAAATACGGCAAATTCCATCCAGCGAAGGAGCAGATCCTCCGTGACATCTGCACCGAAGCCGCCTGTATCTGCGCCGGTATACAGATAGCCGCACATGTTCAGGGAAGGCATCATCTGAACATTCATCTTCAGATGAGACCACCAGGACAGATTGTCTCCCTGCCAGATTCCTCCGTAGCGATGCATTCCGATATAAGAAGCCCTGGAGAACAGGAGAATACGTTTCTCCGGAAGATATCGCTGAAACGCCTCTGACGCCGATCTCGTCATATAATACCCGAACAGGTTATGAACCCGATCATGACGATAACGTTTTCCCTTGTAATTATGATAGAAGGACGCATAGTCCTCCGGATTGTTGGCAATGGTGGAAACCAACTCCGTCATCTCAAAAAAGCTGTTTACGTCGAGATTCATGGCCTTGCACTCGTCCAGCTTCTCAAACACCTTCTTCAGCCGCTTTTCAGAATAGAAAATGGCAGGCTCATTCATGTCATTCCAGAATCCGTCAATTCCTTTATCGATCAGAATCCGGTATTTGTTGCCAAACCATTCTCTTGCCTTATCATTCAGCATATCCGGAAAACAGCATCTTCCGGGCCACACGCCGACGATGAAATCCTCCCCGTTTTCATCCTTACAGAAATAACCGTTCTCCTTGCCTTCCTCATAGACATCATAGCCGTCTTCCTTCTTCACGCCGGCATCAATGATCGGAACCAGATGGATATTCTGCTCCTTCATCTCCTGTACAAGGCTCTCAAAATCCGCAAAGGTCTCCCGGTTGATCGTAAAATCCTTGTACCTCTCCATGTAATCAATATCAAGGTAAACGCTGTCCAGCGGAATTCCTCTTGATCTGTGCTCTCTCACCACTTCGCGCACTTCATCCGCCGTAAAATAGCTCCAGCGGCTCTGCCCGTATCCAAGTGCCCATCTGGGTGCAATGTAGCTTCGTCCGATCAGCTCGCGAAACTCACGGACAACCTCCTGATACGAGTTTCCCTCAATCAGGTAAATTTTATAGTTCTCATCCTCCGGAAGGATCACCAGCTGATCGGTATTCGTGTAGCCCACATCAAAGGTAATCTTTCCCGGAATATCCACAAACACTCCGAAAGTATTGTCTGTGCCATCTCCCGCCATAATAAAGTTGTGCGCACCGTAAAGTGAGTTTGTGTGCTCGCAGTGGTTGGGATTGTCCGAGCAGTTACTGACATAACGCCACCCTCTCTTGTTCATGCCGCGGACGTTTTCTCCGAGGCCATAGACAATCTCATCCGGCTGCAGCTCATAATAAAAGGCATTTCCCTCCTTGTGAAGGAGCCCGTCACTCCAGCAGCTTTCCCCGATCTCCCTGACCACCGCATCTGTCTCGATCGGGTCCCCGAATACATATTTACGAATCATGCTTCCCCTTTCTGACCGGTCTTTTATCATGCCGATCCACAACCCCCGTTAAGTATTCTGTGCCAGGGCACAAATCACAGTTTTATTCTAATGCATCAGCGCAAGGACGGACAAGAGCAGCATATGTACCGGATAAAAAGCATAGCAGGTGTACTGGAAGGCTTTGGAATGGCAGCCCTGCCGGCCGTGATACAGCCAGATGGGAAGAAGGGCAAACAGCGCCAGTCCCTGCTCCGGAAATTCCACCGTATGCCCGTTGACTGATATAGTCAGCAGTTCTCCCGCAAGCCCCTCGCAGTTAATCCAGTACAGACCAGCCAGCTGTCCCAGCTTCTGCCACCACGCATCTCCGGGGAGCAGAACAAACAGAAATACCGTGAGTACACCAAAGCCGTAGTAATCCGTCATTCCAAGGATTCCCAGTGCGTAGCAGACTGCAATGCAGAGAACCCAGACAGGGATTGCGGCAAGCTTATGACGAAGCTTTTTCTCCGCCTTACGGGCCAGAAACACTCCGGAAAGTGCAATCAGAAAGGTCCACAGTACATTCTGATGGAAGGGATAAAAAGCAATTCCTCCGTACATGAGGTCAAACGGAACCTCCGAGATCAATGCAAAAACAAGCAGCCGGAGCAGATATCGCTTCGGGCTGTGCGTGTGCCTTGCTCCCTCCGCCAGTAGAAAAGCAAAAATCGGAAAGGCAATGCGCCCGATATGCGTCAGCATGGCACACTGCGGCAGAAGTGTCGCCCACAGGTGATCGCACAGCATCAGAAGCATGGCAAGCACATGAAGCGACGCAGACGAAATATCCGGCAGACTCTGCCGGACAGAAGAATCTTTCATATTGAATTTATCCTCCAAGCTTAATCTGTTATCCTGTCGACATTCACTATATCATGAATTTACGAATTTACCGCAGTGATGAATTTAAGGAGATTTGGTATACCTGTTCTGAGATTATTTCGGCCAGCCGGATTCATCTCTATCTTGCTCTTTTTCTCCACAGGGATCATTTCGGCCGGCCGGATTCATCTCTATCTTGCTCTTTTTCTCCACAGGGATTATTTCGGCCGGCCAGATTCATCTCTATCTTGCTCTTTTTCTCCACAGGGATTATTTCGGCCGGCCAGATTCATCTCTACCTTGCTCTTTTTCTCCACAGGGATTATTTCGGCCAGCCGGATTCATCTCTATCTTGCTCTTTTTCTTCACAGGGATTATTGCGGCCGGCCGGATTCATCTCTATCTTGCTCTTTTTCTCCACAGGGATTATTTCGACCTGCCGGATTCATCTCTACCTTGCTCTTTTTCTTCACAGGGATTATTTCGGCCAGCCGGATTCATCTCTATCTTGCTCTTTTTCTTCACAGGGATTATTTCGGCCGGTCAGATTCATCTCTACCTTGCTCTTTTTCTTCACAGGGATTATTTCGGCCAGCCGGATTCATCTCTATCTTGCTCTTTTTCTCCACAGGGATTATTTCGGTCGGCCGGATTCATCTCTAGCTTGCTCTTTTTCTCTACAGGGATTATTTCGGCCGGTCAGATTCATCTCTACCTTGCTCTTTTTCTCCACAGGGATTATTTCGGCCGGCCCGGATTCATCTCTATCTTGCTCTTTTTCTCCACAGGGATTATTTCGGCCAGCCAGATTCATCTCTATCTTGCTCTTTTTCTCCACAGGGATTATTGCGACCGCCCGGATTCATCTCTATTTTGCTCTTTTTCTCCACAGGGATTATTTCGGCCGGCCGGATTCATCTTTATCTTGCTCTTTTTCTCCACAGGGATTATTTCGGCCAGCCGGATTCATCTCTATCTTGCTCTTTTTCTTCACAGGGATTATTTCGGCCGGCCAGATGCTTCTCATCGCTGAAAACACCTCTACCCGGCCATTCCGTCAACTTCCGATTTGTATAACCTCTCTTAACATCTAATCCACTGCCTCACATCGTGACATCTAATCCGAGGTTACAACCTGACATACATTTTGCAGTAGATATATTTCCATATAAGAAAACCGAGCTTTTTCAGGAGTCATGCTTCAAATCAAAGCCGCCGATTGTATGGGCGTATCAAAAGACTGCTGTGCGACGGCTTTTTTTCTTTGCCGTCGCCCGGCAGGAAATCTTTATTTATTTCGATTTTAAGGAATCAATCTTACTTCCAAATGACTTCCATCTTACTTATCTGTAAGATAAATAAAAAGGTTGCCCACACCGATCTTCTCGGAGGGACAACCTTTCAAATCCACATGAGTATTTAGCCCATTGGCCGTATGCCATATAATTTTATTGCGAGCTGATATTTTCCACAATCGACATAGCGTGTAATCTTCTTGCTGGGCCTCGTACAGCCAGCGCCGTGGTT
>OLPO01000388.1_pt1 | contig 36929 bp, 23 predicted proteins | sample 1672831 | NCBI WGS metagenome assembly OLPO01 (sample SAMEA3136728, study PRJEB25190) | human gut metagenome
CGCTCCGTCCGATCCGGTAACGTTTTTGTACAGAGTCATAACTGACTTTACTGAGCCGAAGTTCTATGACTCCAAGAATAGTATTGTAGTCGTGCATAATAGTTCCTCCTTTGCACTGTGATGAATAATAGTTACATCACAATAATAAAGGAAAAACGTACCGCTTTGAGCAGAAAACGTGTACCGCTAAATCAGAATGAATGTACCGACGATTTCAGAATAGGCGTACCGTTCGAGCAGAATTTGCAATCCAGCTTTCAGTGACATAACGATCAGTCGTATATTCACCATCTTGCTGAATGAAATACAATGTAATAGATTTTCCTTGCATTTTTGTGATTGTTGTGCTGGAAGTATCAGCATCATGAGATACAAGATACAGAACATCGTCTGCAGAAGATTGAACAGTAGTATTGTTTCCGCCAATGATACATTGGCCTTTTACTTTATAAATACCATCATCGAGTGATGATATCTTCACAGGAACAGTAAGTGTACCTATAAGATTTACAATAGGTACGTCAAATAATTTGTTATAAGATAAACTGTTGATATAGTCTACAACAGTGGACTTATCTTCAAGATTACCGATTATATTATCTAAAAGAGTAGAAAGCTCAGAAGATTTGACATAATTATCCAATCCGATTGTTTTCTTGACCTCTTCAATAATATGATCTTTATCTTCATCAGTCATAGATATGTCATAAGAGAAAAGCAGTTTATCTCCAGAGAAAAACATAAGATTTGATCCGATGCATTTTACATCTGTAATCTGTTTATCTCCTTTGACATATTCTAATGTGTTGTCGATGGTCACCCACGCTATACTCTTACTGTCTTGGATGTAACAAAGTCCTGGGTATTTTAGCACCCCTCTTTGTAAAGCCTTTTCTGCAATTTGCTTAGTCGATGCAGAATACCAGGTTGGAATTAACGCCATGCTGTGATCACCTCTTCAATTTGTCATATTCATATTTTGAAATTTCTTTTATTGCATAAATGTCATTATCAGGCGGAAAATTATAGAGACCTTCAATGTGCCATCCATATTTTCCGTCTGAACTTAAAATAGCCTGTGCTTCTGTGATATCACATAGAAGCAACAGACTATGTTTTTCCTGATATTTGATATACAGGATATGATTAAGGACATCTACGACTTCATCATTTTTGATTACTTTATAATACATGTGATATCCTCCTTATAAGAGGGGAATAGTTACCCCTCGCATGAAATTGAGAACATAAGTAAAATTCCAGAATTCTGTCCTGGATAAGAGAATCCATATGTTGCACCAGATTCATTAACCGTATACAACCAGTTTGCAACTGTAGCATTTGGAGATCTGGTCCAATAAGATTTATACTCTGCAGGAATAGAAGGTTTTGCTTTCTTTCTGGTATCATCATCTGTGAAATAAGCAATAGGAGCATTTGTTTCAGAAATATATGGTTCAGAAGTAGCAGTAGGATCAACTTCGTACAGAGATGGAACATAGAATCTGCAATTAGATACAGAAGTGTCATTAGATTTATTACCAATAGAAGAGTATACTTTTACAGGTTTGATCAGAGCTTTCCATAAAGGAGAGATTGCCTTAACCATACGAGTATTCAACCATGTATTTAATGTAGAATCAGCCCATCCACCTGCATTTGTGCTCTTATTATTATAAGGTTTTTCTGTACCAAGGAGATTAGAAGCAACAAATGTAATGTTAGCTCTCTTTGAAGCAACGTCAGACAGATAATATCCTTTAAACTTAGCCACTTCCATAGGGATTACTTCGTGGATCCATGCAGCAATATCCATACATTGTTCTTCACCAAGATCTGCGTACCAGACTTTAGCCCAATGTATAGTGCCTTTTGCAAAGTTTTCATATGCTCCGTCGTCAGCTTTAGAACATCCAAATACGAGAGTGGAACTATGCTCTGGAATCCTAATCGCATTCAGAGTAGTAGAAGACACTTCTTTCCCAGTCATGTTTGAATTGTATACATAAAGCTTCTGACTTCCAGCTTCATGACGGAATACAATAATCTCTCGATTTGTTCCAGCAGATGGAGTTATACTATCAGTATTCCATGAGAAACGAGGTTCCTGAGAATACCAAAGTCTGAATCCATTTGAACCATCACCCTGAAAACACTGAGCAAGAGTGGAGTTTACACTATTTCCCGAATCAAATTCAAAGTCAATAGCAATCGTAAAGTCTCTGTCTTTTTCCATGATTTTTAATCCGGTGTCAATATAGTTTGTTCCATCAAATTTAGTCGCAGCTGAAATAACTTCATGCTCTTCAATGTCGCCATAGCTATAATCAACACCAAGTTTGAAATCTAATGTATCTTTTAATGATAATGATTTTGCTTCAAGTCCCATTTTCATAAGAGTATAAAGCTCAACCTGTGTCATATTGGCCAGATCCTTACTATCAAAGTATCCATCTACGTATTCGCATGTTTCATATACTGCATTGATCGTTTTATTTCCATCGACAAATCCTGACTTATCCCATCCTTTAAACAGATTGTACTTATAAGCAGATTCCTCAGCAGTATATACAGGAGTATCACCTGTATATTTTACATAAGAACCATACTGGGCAGTAGATTCTTGAAGAGATAATCCTTTAGAAACATATTTTACAGTATATTCACGGATTTTACTGTCATATATAGCAGTAATAGTTCTGTCAGCAAAGATTCCTGTCATTGAACCTTCCCATCCTTTGAAGGTATAATCAAGCTTAATTGTGCTTTTCTTTGTAGGAATAGGAATCGGATTAACTTCTCTTGTAGTAGGATCAACAGCGTTTCCACCTTTATCTACGTACTGGATATCAAGGATAGTATTACTTTCATCATCATTTATAAATGTAATTTTAAACTGAGTAATGATTGAATCGTAAGTAAGAACAAGGTCTGTCCAGATTCCAGGTTCATCTTCAGAACCAACAAATTCTTTATATTCCTGCTGTCTAACTACAGGAATATGAACAGATCCAGTAAGAATTGACTGCTCAGTAGTAGCGCCATTATCATCAATACCGGCAAGTTTTGATAATTTCAGAAGAAGCGTAGTATCATCAAGATTCCATGAGATACCAGTAATTGTTACGGTACGAAGAGTATTAATAGCAGCATTTAAGATAGCAAGAGCATCTACGATAGAATTCTGACATACAAATGTCTGTAAATTATCGTATCCTGCAACCTTAAGATCAGTTAAGTCTTTGAGGTTCTTGAGTGTAAGAGTGTTGATAGAAGATGGGAGAGAAGCATGAGCAATCTTACCATGATTAGCAAATAATACAGATGTTACAATAGTTCCATCAGCATAAAGATTAATAAGATTTTCACATGCAGACAGGTTAACAGATCCTGTAAGATTTGGACAATTACGAATATCCAAAGTCTCAAGAAGAGTATTATTACCCATATTAAGAGATGTCATAAAAGTATTCTGATATCCAGCTGTATTATTACCAATGATAAGAGTTTTCAGCTTAGAAGCCTTTGAGAAATCATTATCATGAATATAACAAGCAGAGAGGTCATTTAGTGCCTCAATTCTTGATGCAGCATAGATAAGAATAGCTGTATCATCCATATTTGTTAAGTCCGTAGTAATCTGATATTCTTGTCCGGCTTTTGCACGTACCTGAGTAGTTTCTGGTGAATTACCATAAAGTACAGAAATATACATATCAGAATAAGGAATGATTTTCAGAGTATAATCTGGTTTAACTACAACTTTCTTAGGTGTATTACATCTGAACATAATCTGATCAGACTTTACATCTGTATGTAAGAATTTCGTTCCCATATAAATATGCTGGTCACGTTCCCATTGTCTGAGATGATATTTTCCACGCCCATTCATCATCTCATTAAGGAATCTTACTGTTCCAGCACGATATGTTCTTATATACAATCTTTCATAGTGGATTCTCCACAGTTCTTCTGGGAACTGATTCTGCCATGCTTCATACTCATTGATTAAGTGGGAGTCTGACCAACAGTTAGAGTCTACAGACTGATACATGTTTCTTAATTCTTGTGTAAATACATCACGTATTCTGCACCACAATACAGATTCAGCAGCATTGAAAACATAACCAGATGAAGGATTTCCTTCTTCTTTATAGTCAGTATCTTCCTTACCATATGGGAATGACAGCTCACCTGAATTATTAATACCAAGCTGAGTGTCCATATCATATGCCCATAGATCAAATCTATAACCATTATGCAGAGCAGCCGCATCATCATCTATAGTATAATATTTAGCTTTATCACCCATAGTTGTAGCTTCTTCCTGAGTGATATAATGTTTTGCCCAATGCGGGAAAACATTCTTGGCTCTATTATCAATCATACTATATCTGAGTGTAACTAAATAGAAATAGAGCATTGCATCCTGAATACACCAATCTTTCAAGCCATCTTTAAATTCTTTATCACTAGACGTAATTACAAACTCATAGAAGTCTCTCCAAATCTGTTTGTTATCTGTACGTATTTTCTTTTTTGCTTCATCAGAAGTAAGAGCAGAACCATCCTTAGAATCGCCGCAACAATCATATCTGAATTCAAATGATCCATCCCAGTTATTATACAGAGCATCATATGCTGTATTACCAGTTTTCCATTCAGCTTTACTGATAGGATATTTCATAGTTCCATCTTGGTTTGTTATACCGGTCTGGAATGCAGAGTTTGGAAGAGTATTATCACTGATCTCAATACAGAATTCTTTCATATCCTCTGGATCATAAGCTCTTGTAATATCAGTCTTCTTTGAATCTCCCATATTACCGAGAGAGTAGAAGTGCCAGTCTGTATCCTGAAATTCTCTATGAGTAGTAATATCAGGATCAGATTCTTTAATAAAGATTACACAGTTGACAAATTCCATAGAGTTTTTAACTTTAGGATCTCTACGTACCGCAGGACTTTCATATGGTAAAAAGTCGTTGAATCTCTTCTGTCCTAATGCATTAGTTGCCATATTTGAAGATGCTACATTTACTTTAAAATTCCACCAATTATTTGGAACAGAGTTTCTTGTAAGACTAATCTTACCAGTTCCGTCCTCATATTTCGTCCCATCACCAAGAACTAACTCTGTCTTATAGTTAGGATCAAGAGGAATCTTACTATTGATCTGATGTACACCATCCGCACAACAAATAACATCAATATTTCTGGCAGCAAAACCATATTCATTACTTGTAGTTCCCTGTCCGGCGTGGAAACAGTTAATAAATTTCCAGTTATCTAATTTAGGATCCCCATTCTTATAAATACATTCCATAGAAGTATTTTTAACAAAATCCTTCTTATCATTTGTAAAGTGAGGGGCTTCAATTTTTATAATTCTTAAATTCGGGCAAGCATTAGCTACAGAATCTGGAGTAAGAGCATTATTGTCATTGTAGATCTGGTTTCTATTATATCTTGCAATCATTTCATCTGAATCTCTAGCATCTGCAATAAAGTTAGCAAGAATGTCAGAATCTGTGAGAGAAGCAGAATAAGCTTTCATTCTATAAATCAACACATCACAATCCGGAGAACCAATAGAAATTGGGGTAGGAGAATACTGGTGCAGTCTATGAGAATTATCATAAATAAGAGGTCTTCCTCCAACTCCGTCTTCATAAGTCATAATGATAGAAGTTGCAGATGTGTCTTTTGTATCAATTGTATTGATATTATATTCAAATTCAATAATATCCTCTTCGCTATATGGAAAATATAAGCTGTCAGTAGAAGTGTTCACGTATGCTTCATGAACATCCATTTTAATACCTACGTCAGAGCCTTCAGTACCATCAATACATGATAAGAAAGTAGCAGAAGCATTGCGAACATTCTGAGTCTTAAATACAAATTTGAATTCAGAACCAGTCTGTTTCGGGTCTTTTCCGAAGAGATTATAATTAATCTGAGCAGTTGTTCCAGCTTTTACACAGAAATACTGGTTTCCATAAGCATCAATCTGGTATCCACCATTATCCCAGTCAAAGTTATCTGATACTGAAAGAGTAATAGCAGAGTTATTTTTATCGGTCCAGAGTCTGTCGGTATCTCCATTGGATTTTCCAACAGGGTTAAAATCAAATGCTAAGTTGGCTGTGATTGGTTCAACATCAATATCAAGTTTAGTGATATTAACTGATAAAATCTTAGTCACTTTACGACATGAGATGGTCAGGTTATGTTTTCCTTCAGTGGATGACTTATAACTCCAGATTTGAGCAGAACGATTTACAGAAAGAGTACTCTGTACTTTACCATCAATTGATAGTTTTACAGAGGCTGGATTGTGATCAGGATCATATACAACATATTTAATACTTGTTGCCTGGTACTGTTGTGCTGTAAATTCCTGTTGAGCACATCCAATAATAGGAGTTCTATTTGTAGGATCAACACAAATAATATCCTTACAAATAGTATTTGAGGTTATTTCTTTATTGTTAATTGTCGCAGTCATATATACTTTGAGTAAATGGCTGCCATGTTCCTGTTTAGGAATATTATAAGACATAATTCTACCGGAAGACTGAGTTTCAACAGTGCCTAAGTCTTTTCCATCAAGAATAAAATGAAGAGTCTTATTGACATTTCCGTAAGGTGTATACCTAAATACTACATCTGTATTTGTATATAACAAAGTATCATCAAATGTGCTTTCAAGTTTGAATTCTACAATAGTAACAGTCCATGTCTTAGTGGCAAGTGTCCCAAAACTGTCGGTAATAGTTAATCTAATAGTATTTGCACCGACATTAAGATATTCAGTGATATCAAAACTATTGTTTCCTTGCGCAGCCGTATTCGTAGCTACAATAGTATTACCAACTTTCCACACAGCAGTACCGGCTCCAGTTGTATCACCAGTATTATCTACAGATGAAAAACTATATTCAATAATTGCTTTTGAACCAAGTAAGAAAATAGCATCTGCATTTGTGATTCTTTCAATAGTAATAGTAGTAGTATCTGAGGAAGATCCTCCACCACCTTCAATTTTAAAGCTTTTCTGGATTTCTCCATCCTTTAAAAATGTAAAAATACTATTTTCGTATGTAACATCGTACTCGGCAGCCGCAGGATTTTTCTTGATTTCTTCAATGGCGGCTTTAACATCTGTAATATCTGTATTAATTCCTTCAAACTGAGTATCATAAGAAGTCATATTTTGTTTCAAGATATCTACAGCATTTTTGGCCTCATCAGATTTTGTAGTAGCACTTTCTACTTTCTTCTCAATGTTTGAAATAGTAGTTTTTATCTCTGAGACAGCAGTAGTATTGGCATTTACATTCTTTTCGATTTCAGTTTTAGCTGTTTCAAGTGGACCAATTCGATTAGAGATTACTGTATCTTTCTCGTCCATTTCTGCTTCAAGTTCCTGCTTCAATGCAGCTCTCCACTCAGCAGATGGCTCAATAGAACTAAGTTCTACAGTCTGAATAATAGTTTCTCCATCTTTGAATACTAATGAACCTTTTCCATTGACAACAGAATACTCAACTATAAGGTTTGCAAGACTGTTAATAGTAATGGGTTCTCCAATAGGTTCCGTTCCATCTTTAAACACTAAATTTCCAGTTGTGTTGTCATATTCAACTTTTAAGTTCTTCAAACTGTCAATACCAGAAATAGCAGTGTTTAATTCTTTGACTTTTGTATCAACTTCTGTTTTTGTATAATATGCTTTCAGAGATTCAGTTACTGTTCCATTAAGATCATTCATAACAGATGTTTTTACATCTGCCTTTATATCATCTACATTAATAGAGGCAGCAGAAGCCTTTGCTTCATCTGCGTATTGTTTTGCTTCGGCTACATGACCAAGAATCATATTTACAAAACTTGTATACCAATCTTCAGAAGGTTCAATGATTCCATCATAATTTAATCCTTGAAGAACAGTAAACTGACCATTTGGTCTGGTTCTCCAAATATAATTGTTTCCTTTTTCATTTACGCCAGTAGCCATAATTTCAAAAATTATATCTCCGGCATTTGCTGTAACAGCAGCATCAATCAACCAACCAAATCGAATATAAGTATTATTGGAAGCTACATTGATAACTGTCGCTACTTTACCCTTTTTCTCAGCTACAGATTCATACCTTATCTGGATGAGCATATCCATAAGATCCATACCATCCCAATATCTTGGAATCCTAAATGGCATATACTGGCTGTTTTCTTCCTGCATGATATTAATCTGTGTAGCATCAACGGCAATATTTTTTAAGTTATCCACTGTTGAATATGCATTGTCTTGATATTTGGTATATACTTCATAACGACCATCAGTACATAATGTATATTCCTCAGTGTCTACGGCTAACTCAGCACTCAAAGTCATTGCCGAATTAGCCGCAGCAGCAATTTTAGAATCTTTAAATGACATATCATGACTCCTTTACTTTAATAATTTATCCAGGTCAACAACCTGATCAAGATGGACAACTCCATCCTGTGTTCCATCAGGATCTTTACCTGTCATATCTTCGGCTACCATAGCAGAAAGATTTTTTACAACGATACCATCTCCGGTGTCATCACCGTTTCTGTCTGTCAGCGTAATCTTTCTTCCATCTGTATCCAGACGAATATCTTTTACCATACCTTCATAAGCAGCTTTGTTCTGAGCATCTAAATCTTTAATCATTCCTTCCATAACAAGAAGTCTCTGATCAATTTCAGTAAACATTTCTGAAGGTTCATATTTATCAAATTGTACAAGTGGAGTGATATGGATAACACCTGATGTGGTCTTGCGAATATAAGAAGTGTAAGATTTGTCTTCATTTGCAATCAGTTTTAAAAATGTGAAAGATACTTCAATATCACCAGCTTCAGCAGTAAGTCCGGCATCAACGGGAATTAAATACTGGATATAATTCTGTTCATATGCAAGATCATTCGGAATCAGCTGTGTCATTTTGATTTTATTTGATATCGGAAGCTTATATTTCATATAAACAGTAGTATCAGTCATATCAATCTGTTCTCTGTATAGTTTGCTTGTCACAATCTGAATCTTATCTACATAGTTACTTCTTTCCACAATTGATTCTTTGACTGTTGTTACAACAGTATTTTCATCTGTAATTTTTAGTGTATACATAACTGCCTCCTTCCTTATTTAGTCTGAGTTTTTTCTAAAGCTTCAATTCTAGTCTGTAGTGACTTAATAGTTTCCTGCAGTGTTGTGACTGATGAATTCGCATTATCAGCACTTTTCTTGATCTCAGCAGTATTCTGAGTCAAAGTAGTAATATTGTTCTGTATTGTTTCGATATTATTGGTCATGCTAAGTAATGATGTATTGATCTGTTCAATTGAAGTGTTAGAAGAAGAATCTGCAGACTGCAGATCAGAGATAGATTTCTGTACTGCAGTCATAGATTCTTTCAATTTATCCACATCAGCTCCAAGCTGAGTAAGTTTTCTTCCAACAACAAGGGCATCAGCGAATGCACCCTGTTTAGATAATGTCATATCTGATTCAGGGAGATTAGCCAGATAATTGTAATCATACTTAACAACACCAACAGAGGTTTGAATTCCCTGAATATATGTTGCCATTATTACTCACCTTTTTCTACAAATTCATATAGTACTGTCATATCAAGCATAGACAGTTTGTCTTCATTAGATTTAAGCATTTTCTTGAGAGATTCCTCTGGAATCATCTCAACATCAAGTTCACATGTTTTATCATAAATTTTCTGCAGACTTTCTTGGATTTCAGGGATGATTTTATCTTTTATGTCATCATTAAGAACACGATTTCCTGTTTCATTACCGTTTTCGTCAACAATAGGATGTGAGTTTTCCTCTGTAAAATAAGAATCAACTAACTCCTGCTCGACCTCTGAGATTTTATCTACCTGCGCCTTAAGAGCCTTTAGATTCATTGTATTCGCCCAGAATACATCAACATCTCCTGCGATTAAATCCGCACGACTCTTCATAGAATTTAATGTTTTATACATTGCCATAATGTCTGCATTTACAATAACTTTTTTCATAATCCTTGTACTCCTTTTATATTAATATGTAACTTTATTTTCTCTGACGAGTTCTTCAATAGCATCATTTAGATATGCTTCAAAGTCAGAATATAATGTTTCGATAGCCGCTTTAGAATCTTCTGTAATCAAAGCCTTAGCTTTATCAATAGCCATCTGTTTAGCAGTTTTCTGAGCTTCTGCATCAAACTTACCTTCCTTCTTCAAAGCATCTACATAAGTCTGATTAACTGTGAGTACTGCTTTACTAATAGCATCAGTAGCAGCGTCTATATATTTTACGAGCTGATCATTCTCCAAGTTCTTTTCCTGTTCTTTAATCTTTACTTTTAGGAAGAGGATTCCATAAGTAATAAGAAGTGGAAGAATACCAGTAATGATCAGATATAATACGTCCTGAATACCCTGTTTAATATCCATAGTTATTCCTCCTAACCGACTGCTTCATTATCTGAAGAGTTTTGCTGTCTAAGTTGTTCCATTGCAGAATCATAAGTAATGCCTCCTGTGCAGTTTTCTGCACGAGCCTTTGCATAATAAGCCCAAACTGTAGGGACGAGTGTTGCTGGAATAGCAATGAGAGCGTAGAGAGCAGATAAATCTCCATAGGTCATGATTGCTTTTTCTACAAAATGAATAATCTGTAGATTAAGTAAAAGTACAGCAACAAGTATCAATTTACTTGTAGAGACTCTTGGAATATTGAATCTCTTAACCTTTGCTGCCTTCAGATTTCGTTTCATTTCAATCTGCCGATTTTGGGCTTTAATTTTCTTTAATTCAAGTTCATATTCTCGACTGGTCAAATATTTCACCTTCTTTACATAATAAAAGACCACGATTGCTCATGGCCTCTTATTTATTCAGGAATAATTCCATATACGTATGTTTCAAACTCTGTAAAGTCTTTCAGAACTGATTCTTTATTAGCTTTGAATGCTTCACCATCTTGAATGGATTTGTTAATAGAAACGTCACCATTCTTACTTACAGATGCGTTTGCATAAGCGACATTCTTTTGATTTTCTGCTTCCCCAACATAAATATTTGCACTTACATTAGTTGTTGTATTAATTTTAATCATGCTAATTCCTCCAATTTTTGTTTTATGATTGCAATTTCTCCTTGCAATGAGAGAATAGTGTTTTTAAGTTTTTGATTTTCTTGAGATAATTCTTGAATAGCTTTTACTTCATAACCTTGAAGATACAAGGAATCCACAGATTTAATATTCATAGATCCATCTTCTTCATATCCTCCACCAAATGTAAAATGTTGATCAAGAGTTTCTAATTCATCTGCTATGAATCCAATATCTTGATGTTCTCCACTTCGTATCCAATCAAATTGACGAATTTTTATAGAATTAATAATATCTAAAGCTTTTCTATTTGAATTTGAAATATTTGTTTTTAATCTAATATCCGAATAATTTGATTTGAATCCATGTGTTTCCCACGATGATGAAGAACCCCATCTACCATTGACTTTTAATACATAATTGCTACTTTCATGATATGTTCCGATCCATGCAGTATAGGTATTGCCGCCCGCTGTTCCAGATGTAACAATAGGTCTAGTTGTGCCATCTTTCGCAACTGCTTCTGATGGAGTAGAATTTCCACCAGAACTTGTTGGTAATTGTACAGAGCTTAATTGATAACCGTTATTATTATATAAATATAGATATCCATTAGAAACATCTATTTTGCTTCCAAATGCACCTTCAACCCAACTTGTAGTAGCATATCCATAAAGAGATTGATGTTGAGTTAAATATCCTTTCCCAGTTACCCAGTCTTGTGTTGCAAGGTTATAATTCGTAAATCCAGAACTACGTGTAGTTCCATCAATTTTAAGACTGATTGAACCACCGCCTGTAGAAATCTTATTTCCATATTCATCATAGTAATTTTTAGCATATACAGCATTCCAAGGAGCATCTGTACTTCCGAGGTTACAAGTTCCGCCTTTTTCCAACGAATATGTATCAACATCTGTATAGCTAGTTGATGTTTTTAATTTATATGGAGTTAATGCGGGTGTACCATCGTTATTAATTGCAACCCACATATTATGATTACTATTCATAATTACGGTATGACAATGACCAAATCCTTTATAATCTACAGGAGAACTGTTATTCAACTTAGAATGGGAATGTGATCGTGCAGCGATCCCTAAATTAGATAATGTATTATTTCCGCTTGCCAATTCAACATTATTAATTTTAGGTTTATTTGTAAGTCCATTATAATTAGTTGTGCCGCCTTCACCTAAATTAGCCAGTGAAGTATAAGTTTTTTTATCACCAGTAAGATAAATAGCATCTACATAAATACATGCATATGGATTAGCTGTTGCTCCAATGCTTATCTGAGAAGTAGTATCTTTAGTTTTACTTACTGTAATATTACCATATGCATCGGTTTCAGTTGATAACAAATATGGTAATAAACTAATAGATAACATTCCTGTAGTCGTACTTTCCATACCTACTGCAAAGTTACCGTTTTTATAAGGAAGAATAGTGTGATGATGATTATAACCATTAAAGTCAAATGTGTCTGTTGGTTTCCACATAATTGATTTATATGGCACTCCTTTATACTGTCCTAATGAATCAGTAATATTAAGTTTATTAACATTTAACCATCCATTTGTATTAATATCATCTGCAATTAATGTTAGAACTCTTGCGCCTTGTTCTTTTATCAGAAGCATTCCATGCATTTTTGAAGAGTCTAAAGATGAATCTATCAACCCAAATCCAATTTGAGTTGTATTAGTTCCCCAGTCAAATGCAGTAATTACTTGTACTGAATCAGTTGGTTCACCAGTTCCAACATCGTTATAATAAATAGAATATGATTGCTTTGCAGTAATAGATGTAGCAATAACACTACCTGTAAAACTTCCAGTTGCACCAGAAAGTTCTCCTTTAAAACTACCTCTTGCAGCTTTTAATTCTCCAGAAAAGCTACCTGTTGCTGCAACTAATTCACCAGAAAAACTTCCGGTAGCAGCTGATAGTTTACCACCAAAAGTTGCATTCCCTTGATTATCTATATTTAACTGATTGCCAAGTTTTAAACCATCTGGATTCAAACTTATGGATCCATCTCTGTTACTTAATGAATTTGCAGATATATTCCAACCGCCAATAGTTCCTCCATCAGCGTAAATAGTTCCTGAAAATGTACCAGAGTTAGCATAAAGCTTACCATTTGAATCAACTCTGAAGTTTCCACTACCAAGAGCAATTCCGTCTGTACCAATATATACATTTTTATCTTTTGATACTGATGTTGGTTGTTCAGGCAAGCTATCCATGCCAGAATACAATTTCCCAGCTTCAATAGTAAAACCACCAATACCACCAATATAACCTTTATTAGCTATAATGGTTCCCTCAACAGTGCTGTTACCACGAATATAAGCATTACCATTAGAATCAACAGCAAAATTTTTACCTTTAATGGCACCGTTCTCTGATAAATCAAACCAGATACCTTTTAGTGAATAATTAGATGTCAGATCATCTTCAAATATTTTTGATCTGATTGCATCAACTTTAATAGAATCAGCAGTAATAGTATTGGTATCAATAATACCACCGTCGATTTTAGTTTTACCTGGTCCAGTGTGTGTATTCATTGCAGTGATAATACCATTAATGTCAATGGTGCTGGCATCAATGCTAATATGGTCAGAAATCATCTGAATAAATTTATCAGTAACTGTGAACTCAGACTCTTTGTCACCAGTTACCATAAAACTGATTTTATCTGCATTCTGAGTAATAGAAGAGGTGTTTGCTTTAATTTTTTCTTGAGCTTCAGAAAGATCTGTTTGCATACTGCTTACAGTAGATGTAATCCCAGAAACATTTTGTTTGATATCAGAAAAATCTGTTCGGATAGATTCCTGGTCTTTAAGATATTGAGTATTACTAACCTTAGTTTCGATTTGTCCGGTCAGAGTATCTGTAACATTCTTAATCTGCTTTGTGTAGTCATCTGTAATAGTCGTCTTTTCTATTCCCCACCATTGATTTCCTTTGCCATCATAAATATTAGTGATGTCAATACCACCTTGTTCATTTGGTTCTATGATTTGAAATCCAAGTTTGTCTTTGGTAATGGTGGCGTTATTAATCATGTCTCCAAGAATTGTATTATCTGGAATACCTGTCTGGGTAATACCATTTTCATCAAATAAAGCGGCTCTGTCTCCATTTTTAACAATAAAGTTGAAATCCCCTTTACCGTCCATACCAATCTGCACACGAACATTTCCTTTGGAATCATAAAACTGTTGGGTGCTTTCTTGAAATGCAATAGTAGGTTTATTGTCTTTAGAGATAAGTACAATTTGATTTGCAAGAGCATTTTGAGCCATTAAATCTCCAACTGCAATTTTCTTTGCGATGAGATTAGTAATAACAGCCTGATCAATTTCTGCATTTTCTACAGTAAGATGAATTGTATGTAATTCTCCAACTCCTGCATGACCTGCAAGAAGATTTTTTACATTAATCATATCAGCATTAATCTGATTAGATTCTATAATCTTAGCTGACAGCTTTTCAATATTTGCCTGTTCTGCTTCGAGAATACGAGTTGTGATCTTATCTGCGGAAATAAGTTTTACATCGAGATATTTCATGAAAGCAGTATCAACAGTAAGCTTATCAAAAACACCCTCTTTTGCTTTCACGAGTTCTGCAATAATTGTATCAGCAGTAATGGTTCCGCCAGACCCGGTGCCTCCAGTGACAGTTCCACCTAACATTGAATTGAATAGAGGATTTGAAAAGATTTGTTTGATAGCTTCTGATGTGATGACATAATCAGAAGTAGAAGATTTGTTGACTGAATTAACACGACCACCATTACGGTTGGAAGTATTAAGGGCATCGTTTAAAAGAGTATTATAATCATTCCTTTTAGCTTTGTACTGAATCATATTGCTAAAAGTAACTTCCATAGATTCATCTAAATCACAAGGATTATATGTGATTTCAATTACTCTTAGTTTAATATAATTAGTATCAGTGATTCCTACACGCACAAAATCATTTACCGCAAGCTGTTCATGGTACTCCTTAAATTCTGGAAGAGCGTATACATTCTCTACATCATCAGTATATGTATATTGTGGATGTGATTCCACATACAATTCTTCCAATGCATCGTCATAAAGAACTTTAGACTTATCTACGGCATCAGCAGTACTGTCAAGAGTAGTAACAATAATATTTTCATTTGTATAAGTGGATTGGCTATATAAACTCTTAATAATATATGTTTCTTTATCAGTAAAAGCTGAGTATTTGTTCTGTACTTTACCAAAATTTTCAAGTAATACATCTTTTGCAATCTGGTTTCGTTTCTCTTGAATTTCAGGTTTCTTAGCCTTATCATATTCAGCCTGGCGTTCTTTTAAAGCAGCCTCAGCCTGATCTTTTAAATTCAGATAATCCAGATATTTTTGATGCATCTGAGTAAAATATGCTTCTTCATATCCAGAAAGAGGATTATAACCATCTGCATAACCACTCTTTTTTAATTCTTTAATACAGCTATCGTAAGTTGAAATCTTTACTTTTAATTCTGAGATTCCATATAACTTCCAATCAGTTTCATAAGCTTTTATAATATTTTCAGATTGCGTGAAATACCCAAACTGGCTAGGTGAATCGCCCATCTCTAATTGCATACCGCATATAGTGAAATCATTAGTTCCAGTGAATGCTACATCAATTAAACGAGAAGAAAGATTAAAAGAAGTATAAACTCTTGTCCAAGAAGATGTAATGTTATAAGCAACATTCTTTCTATCTTCTCCAGTGTTATTATAACCAAGATAAAATGTACCGGATCCTTTCACAAAACAACTAAGAGTATATCTCTGAGATGGTTCAATACTAATATTGTGTTGATAAATTCCTCCATTAGTACCAGTTACTTTAACTCCACGAGTGATTCCATAAGCAGGAGCATCATCAATTTGTATAGTTTGAAAAGAAGAAGTTCCAGGGTTTACCATGTACCAATCTTGGCCCAACACAATCGGATTTACACATGAAATAATATTTCCTTTACCGAATCCTTCTACGGTTTCGTCTTGAGCTTGTAATGCAGCTACAATAGATGGAAGAGTGTAGTTCATAATTGATTCATATAAAGGCCAATCATGTGACTTTTTTAAAGCTTCTAAATCAAAATTCTTTTCATCATCAACATATAGAGCTTCTAAACCCTTAATGATTGCCATGTTAGCATTATATGCATCTTTTAAATCTTCAACTTTTTTCCCGAACCAATTTGTTTGAGCAGTATCAATTGGGACTCTATTCATTAATTCAGTAAGAACTTCCAAATTTTTATTATATTCTTTGGATAAATTAATAAACTCTTCTCTGCGGGACTCCCGGTAGCTTTGCCATGCATTATATTTTTCTTGTAGTGAAGTATCCATGTAAGGCTCACATATAAAATAGGAAAGATCAGTAATTACAGAATCACCAAAATTGACTGCATCAATATTATAATCGTCTAAGCCTTCAACATAAAATTGTGTAACTAAATTTTCATCTCTGGAAATAGTTATACTATTCTGAATGTTTCTAAAACCCAAAACTACATTTGTATCTTTACCTAAGCTGTCAGGTCTATAAACATTTATGGTCATATTTACAGTATCAAACTCAAACACACATTTATAGGCTTGTGCGGCCTCTTGTGTTAAGAAAGCATATACATTTTGATCGTCTACTTCAAAGTTACATATATTATTAGGGAGTAATTTTCCATCGTCATCAGGAGTAATATTATCCACATAACCTATATGCCAACCAGGAACATCTGCATGTTTTAATACTAAATGTAAAAAACTTAGATCTTCATTTTCTGAATCATAAAACTTAATCTGATAAAACTTATTTGTATCATGAGTTGCCTGATACATCATTTCATAGGAATCTTCTTCGCCCATATTAATTTTAAAGTTTTTCAGTTTATATTGAGTAAGCATGATTTCATAAGACTCAGCAGTAATCTCTTTAGTTTCACGCAAACCATCATTATTAATAGTTGGCGGATCTACTATTTTGAACCAAATGCCATCACAGTATAGCTCCATTAGCTCATCAAGTTCTTCATACCCGTCAGTAACAGTATTGTTTATGTATTTATCAACAGTAAATGTTAATTCAGCTGTATTATTAGTTTTTAACGACAATGAAGCGGTAGATGTATCAATGCCTCCTAGCGCACAATATAATCTTTTGCCAGGTTTAGCTAAATAAATAATAGAAGGCTCAGTACGTCCATAAATATCATACTTATGATTTATTTTCACCCAAACGCACCCACCTTTCTTGGTTCTCTATAAATAAGCTCAAATGTAGCATCACCAGTGAATCTTAATTCATTTTCACCGTAAGCCAATCTAAGCCAGTATATATTATCTATATCTTTTACACCCAAATCTTCAAAACTTATAATTGAATTAGTAATGTCATATATTTTTAAATGCTGGCAATCAATATAAAAGTCATCATCTTTTAAAGCATTTATTTTCATTGTTCCGTTATTGTCTGTTACATTTTGGATTGTAATAGTGCCATGGCTTTTAGGGGAAATTTTAATAAGAGGATAGATGTAATCTTCATGACAGTCAGAAGTGTTGTTAATTATATAAGTTTTTGGAAGAGTAGAAGAAGAGGTGATATTATGCGTAATCTCAGGAGTGTAACCATATGGACTGTCGCAAGTGACTGTAAAATTCATTTCATATGGGAACACAACATGATCAGTAGTAATTTCTGTGAATGTAGCAAAGAACTCTATATCTTCGTAGAAGTAGTCACCACCAAGTATCTTAAATAATTTTGGTGTTTGTGGAGAAGTTAACCAGCCATTAATAATACGGATATTGCTTGAAGAAAGGTAATCAGTATCATTCATCTGTATAACACCTAATTTAACATCTGGTATGTACTCCAATGGGAAAGTAATAATACCATTTTTCAATATAGGAGTACATTTTTCTGGGTATGTAATGATTCCACTAGATAATTCAGGTGTCACATTTATATTGTGACAAGGATTTTTCATGATGCTAAGTGTAAAGCTATAATTATCGTCGTACACTGTTCCGAAATGATTTTCTCTTGCTCTATATCTATTCTTTTCTCCTAACTGTAAAGATCTGCTTTCAAGATTATCATTGTCTGTGATTCCAGTCATTATAATCCCGTATTCACTAGAATTATGTCCATCAAATTCAAATTGTAACATTTATTCACCTCTTTCATTTTATAATTTCATACAATAAAAGAACTGCCGAAGCAGTCCTTTTATCATCTAAGCTTTCTCCAGTCTCTAGTCATATTTTTGTTAATAATTGTAGAAACTTTGTTTGCGACATCTTGGATGTCTAAATCATTACTCATATTTGCTACATTAATGTTCACTTCGTTGTTGATAGTATAATCATTATTTGTTGCAGTAGGAGTAACCGGGTTAAACATATTGGTAAAGTTATTCATTGCAGCAATAGAAGGTTTGAGCAGACGAGTAAATTCTTCGGTCATTACTGATTCGCCAACTTTTGCACCAATGAATCCCTGGTCTCCATTACTAATAATAGCTTTACCTAAAAGAGTACTCATATCAGCAGGTATTAGTTTATTTATTATTCCACCAGTAGCAAAACCATATGATTTATACTTTTGAAGTATCTGATTTTTTAAAGCAGAGCCCCATGAATCATATTTTTTAACACCTGGAGTACTAATTTCAAGAATATCTGCAAGCTGTTGCATTTCTTTTGGTCCGACTTTTTTACCTTTAGAATTAAAATATCCTATCAAAGGACTCACCCCAGCAGGAACGTCTGTTGCACCATCTGGACGGTTTTGAAGAGTATTAAACCAACTCTTTAAATATGTTGGTTTATCATTCAAATAAGCTTTTTTGAATCCCTCAACTGCTATGTTTGCCTTATCAGCATGGTTTCCACCATTTCGATAAGCATATTCGAGAGCTGCCTGCATTTTATCATTGGTCATAGCCAATCCATTTTTATTTGCATATTCTTCAATTGCGTCGTAATGCGCATCTGGCATTACATGTACAACACAAGTTTTGCTCCCAAAATCACTTTTAGCTGTAATAGTAGCCTTAAATGTTTTTTCCAGTCCACCGACTAGGATTCCTGTCGCTCCGCCACCTTTAGAAGTTTGTACCCCTTTTGTAGCCGTAACCTTACCAGACGATGAAACTTTTGCAACATCAGTTTTATCACTAGACCATTTAATATCTGAATGTAAAGGTGCGGTAGGAGACCATGTAACTTTCAATTTATAAGATTCATTTGGTGTCAAGAATATTTCTGATTTGTTTAATGAAAAACTATAACTTTTTCCATTAACTGTACCTGGAGTTTCATTTCCAGCACCAGTGGAGTCTTTATTGCTATTAAATGTATTGTGAATACCATTCTCAGCACCGGTATATGTATTATTACCAGTTGTAGAACCACCTTGTCCATTGCTTGTTCCGTATGGAAGAGTAACTTTCATATTAGAAATGGTTTCTAATGCTTTTATCTGTTGAATCAAACTTGTATTGAAATCAGCAGACTTACCTATCATAGTATCAAATGTGCTAGACACCTTAACACCATACTGATCCATCACAGTATGTAAATGTTTATATGTGTTATCATAATTAGTGGTTACATTGGTAAGCATTCCACTAATAATAGCTTCTTGAAACGAAGAATTTTTCTTTACTGCATCAAGTGTATTATCAAGAGCTTTATTCGCTTCATTAGAGAAATTCTCATAGCCGGTATTTTTCATATCGACTTCGTGTTGATGCATGGTATCTGCCATATCATCTTCGGCATCTGCAAGTTCCGCACGTAATTTCTCAAGACGAGCTTTGGCGGCAGCATTACTGGTTCCTTCAAGGGCAGCTATCTGGGATTTAAGAGTATTAATATCTTTAGACTTCTTTTTTAAAGTTTTGTCATAATCGTAATATTTCTCTTTAGCAGAAAGAGCGTTTTTACGCTTATCAATATTTTCCTGAAGTAAATCATTCTCTTTCTTAATTTGAGTCTCATACATATCAAGCATATTCTGTTTCAGTTCAGAAAGAGCAGTAGATTCTTGTTGAATACCATCAAGAAGTTGTTTGCTTTTCTCATTGTATTCGTCTAAGCTGTAACAACCATTTTTATATTGTTCTTCAAGCTTATTAAGACCTTCCCTATAGTTAGCAATCTTCTGTTTTGTCGCATCTATAGATTCTTGAGTTAATAAAATGTTAGTTAATCCATTTGTAGTAAATGAACCATCATCATTGTAAAAACTTTCAGCGTCACCGAGAAGTTTTTGCATAGTCTGATATTCAGTGATAACATTTGATAGTTTATCTTGTGCATCATCAAATGGTTTCCAACGAAGCTCCATGATTTCATTTTTCAGATTTTCTATATCACTGCCGATTTTTAAAATTTGTTCGTCAATCTGTGCTATAGAATCAAGATACTTCTGAGCTTCTTCATTGTTCATAGAAGAAAAATGAATATCATAGTATTCGGCTTTTTCTGCACGAAGCTTTTGAAGTGCATTAATCTGTCTCGCATTAGATTTAATGCGCTCCTGATAAATCTTTTCGTTAATCTGATACTCAGGATTATCATTTGCTTTTGCGTAATCAATTACTGCATCCTGCTTGGAACCTGCACGATCCCAGCGGTCAACAGCCCATTGTTTTATCTGTTCACGATTATCTTGTAAAGCCTGAACTAATTCAGCAGCTTCATTTTCTAACTTAACAGCCTCTGTCTGGAGACTATAAAGCTGTTTCTTCATCTTTTGGTATTCTGGATCGACAGTTTTATGTCCATTTACCTTAAGATATTCTTTCATCCTACCTTTATATTCTTTTATTTCTTTATCAGTAAGACGTTTCTGTTCATTGGTATAATAGAGTTCCTTTTTCATGTATTTTTCATAATTAGAACCAGGTTTCTGATTATACCCTTGTGAGACTCTCAATTCCTGTTTAGCGTTGTAATAGTCAGCTTTATTCTCACGTTTACCTATGACGGTGTCATAAGCTTCAATAACACGTTCGACCTTTGCTTTAGCTAAATCTTTCTGTGACTTAGTGAGTTCACGAATCGCTTTGTCACAATCCAAGATTTTTTCATACCATTCCTGATATGCGTCAACACGTTTCTTATCATCTTCGGATAAACTTTCAATATTGATTGTACCATTCTGGACTTTCTTTTTCAGTTCGTCAGATAAACCAACAGCAGAAGCAACTTCATTTGCTTTAGCTACGTATTTTGCTCTGGAATCTTTTTGTGTCTGTAATTGTTTATTTAGATTTTTAAGTGCTTTATCATAATTCTTCTCAGAAGACTTATAATTACTATAATCGCTTTCAGCGATATCTTGATACTTTTCAACGATTCTCTCTAAACGATCAAGAGCAGTTTCTATCCAGTCTTTAGCTTGAGTACTTACTTTTTTAATTGTATCATCTAATTCTGATGTACCGTCTGCATAGGCAGGAGCAAGGGTTACACCGGAAGCAGTGCCTTGTGCATATGCTCTAGCATGACCATGTGTAGCACCATGCTTTAATAAATCCTCTGTTTGAGTGGCTGAAAAGATGATGTCACCTTTTTTCAAATTCTCAATATGAGCGCCACCAGGAATAAGTGACCACACACCATCACGCACTATAGATTCAGAATGACCGTTGATGCCTACCTCATTAACAAGGGCTTGCTCATCATGTTTAAGTGCTACTTCTCCTTTTGCATGAGCAGAAGAGAGAGGTTTCATATTAAGAACATTATAAGCTGTGCCGGAAGCGTGAGCAATTGAGGTCATAGTGCCAGAAGCTTTACCACCTATATACGTAACATGTGCTACTTTGTCCGAAGGTGGAGCCTGACCACCTAATGTATAAGTTACTGTTGCAGTCTTATCATTTGGAGGATCTTGAGATCCTAATGTATAATTTACATCAGCTTTTTGATCTTCAGCAGGTTCCTGATCACCTTTGGTATAATTTACATTAACACTTGCAGGATCGGATTCAATCTGAGCTTTGATAGCTTCTGCATTTCCTACATTACTTTCATCTACGCCAATAGCAATCTGTACTTCTGGTGGAAGAGCAGCAATTTCACTTATAAGACTTTGAACTTTATCATCTTGAACAATTGCATCAATAGATACATTTTTATCTTGCAATTCGGCTATTCGTGACTGGAGTTGGTCTACTAAATCTGCACCTTGGGTCTGTGCAACAACTTCAACTTGTTTGTCATGTACTTGCTGCAAGGCATCAATAAGAGCTTGTACTTTATCTGCTCCCTCAACATCTCCTAGAATAGTTAATACTTTCTGTTGATTTGTCAATTCTTCTATCTTAGAATCTATATCATCAATAGACATCGTATTAACATCAAAATCTAAGTCAATACTTCCCATTTTTCCGTCTGCTGCAAGTGCTTGTACATCGGCAAGAGCGTCATCAACAGAAGTTGTATCAACATCTATTTTGATTTTATCACTAATATCCTCATTGGATAATTGTAATAACTGATCTTCGGCAGTTTGAATATTGTCTGTATCTACTAATTTGATACCTGAATCAGTCTGAGCCTGTTGTAAGGTTTCAAAAGCTGCATTGGCATCTTGAGTAGCCTGATCAAGGGTGTTGTCCATACCATTCTGATAAAGTTGTGTTTGCTGATCCATTTCATTCTTAGCTTGCATGAAATCTTGAGCAGCTTGTACGACATCTGATGATAAACTAGACTGCCCAATAGCAGAAGAACTATATTCAGCATTCTGTTCTTGAGCAATAGCGGCTTTGTACATTGATTGCACTTGTTCTCCGCCAGTATACTCTGAATGGAATTTGCCATCACGATCTCTATATTTATTTACTTCTTCCTGCAGGTCAGCTACCTGTTTATGAGCAGTATCTAAATCAGTAGTATCAAAATCAAATGTGTATGTTTTGCCAGTAAGGTCAGACAATTCGTCCTGTGCATCTTTAGCCTCAGAAACTAAATCTTCCAAACCTTTTGTCGCATCCATAGTAGGAGCATTAACTTTCAAAACACCTAGACCTTCAAGAGCAGTAAGAATCTGATCTTTAGACAACTGAGTCTTATCTGCTAACTGTTGTATGGCATCTTCAGCCTGTTCCATACCCTCAACATTATAAGCACCATCATTTAATTTGATGCCCTCTAATTGTGTACGGTTATATTTAGAAAGGGTTTCAAATGACTTTTCAGTAGCGGCATCGTTTTCTTTATGGGCAGCAGTAAGAGCTTCCAATGAATGTGTATATTCAGCAGCCCTATCAGGATCATCACCGAATCCCATCTGTTCAGCAGTCTGTGGTTTCTCCCAAGACCCCTTAGTAGTTTCTTTAGAGGAATCACTACTTTCCTCAGAATCTTTTAATTTACCAGCTTCTTTTAAAGCCTCAATAACAGAACGAGCTTGGTCTTTAGTTAAACCGAGTTTTTCACATAAAGATTCAACAGCTTTTTCAGCATCGCCTAATTCAGTGTCCCATTTACCGTCATTGAAATCTATACCTTCTAACTGTTCAGAAGTATATTTCCCAAGAGTATCTACTAAAGAAGTAACATCTGTGTTCTGTTCTTCATATGCTTTATTGATACCATCAAGAGCTGTAGTAACAGAAGCAGAATCTGTTATGATACCATCCATTAATGAAGATACATCTGTTCCTAAAAGAGCTTCAACAGTTGTACCGGCAGAAGCAGCCAGCTCTTCTTGTTTAGCTTTTAATTGATTAATAGCTGCATTTCGCTGATCATTTGTCAATTGATCATTTTTTTGAACTCTTTTTATCTCTTCTTCGTAGGCTTGCGCTCCCATGGCAGATGAATTGAAATTATCAATAGCATTTTGAGCAGCATCTTCTGAATAAGACTCCATGTTATCATAGGTTTCTTTTAAATCCTGTTTATATTTATTAACTTTATCCTCAGAAGCAGAAATAGCAGTAGTGTTAGTACTATCTGTATTTTTCAGTTCTTCGAGTCGTTTCTGTTCATCTGAAAGGGCAGAAGTAAGTTCTTGAGTTCTGTCTATACCTTCCTCTATAGATGATATAAAGTTATTATCAATGCCATAATCACGAAGACGACCGAAGTTAGCACTCATGAATTCTTTGCTGATTCCCATTGATCGAGCGGCTTTACTCATATCATCTATGTCAAATGACCATCTTTTACTTGCATCATCATAAGATGCCATACCCTTAGATTTAAGATCAGCTAAGAAATTATTAACACCTGTCTTATCTTCTGTGAGGTATCTCACAGCTTTACCATAGTTCTCTGCAAAGTTTGCTCTATCATCTGAACCTGTAGGAGAAATAAGAGCGGCAAATGATTTAAAATCATCTGTACCTACAAGACCTTTATCATATGCATCCTTAGCATTCTTTAGTCCGGCGACAATGTTATTATATTTATCTCCGGCATTCTCCGTACTCTGGGCACGTTGCCACTGAGAATAATAGGAAAGAAGTTCCTGTTGCTGTTTCTTAGTTGCTTGCCATTCAGACTGAGATTGCATATAAGATAAATATTCGTTTCTAGCATCTTTTAATTTATCTTTTTCAGAATCATAGGCAGCTTTTTTATCATCTTCGTCTTCAGTTCCTCTAGCTTTTTCCCATGCTTTTTTTGCTTTATTTGTTACATCTGTTTGATCCTTAATAGCTTTAGTCTGTAATTTAATACCCTTTTCGAAATCTCCATCAGTGGCTTCAGCCTGATATTCCGTAAAGGTTTTCAAAGCATCTATGTTTAGTTTGATACCATCAGAAGTAGTGGTAAATAAATCATTAACATTTTGCTCAATGCCACGAGGATCTTTCACATCTTTGAAAGCAGTAGAAAGGATCTTAACATTGTCTTTAGAAACTCCACCTGCAGAAGTAGTCTCTGTAAGAATAGTTCCCATAGAAGAAAGAGTAGACTTAGCAGTTGATACTTTCGTTTCCATTGAATCTAAAGAAACGGCTGCTTGATCACTCATATCTTTAGCTGCTTGTTTAGCTTTTTCGAATGCCGTATAAAAATCATCAATTGAACTTAAATCTTTATTATCAGTGATAACCTGTACAGCTATTTCAAGTTCATCTTGTGTAGCATTTTTTAGATCTTCTCTTACTTTTTCGGCATCGCCTTTAGTTTTGCTAGCCTTTGCTCCTTTCAGAGCATCTCTAACCCTATTAAGACTATCTTGATTCTCCCAAACAGTATAAGCTTTATCATTGTCATCATATTCAGTATGAGCAAAACCAAAAGCTTCGGCTAAAGTACCTTTAGTCCAGAAATCGCTTTGAGAAATGTCTGCTATAGACTCAAGGACATCATCTCTTCTTGCAGCAAATTCTCTTACAGTTTCCTGGTCTTTAGGTTCCATTTCAAACAGTTGAGACCAAAGCTTTTGTTGATCTGGAGTAGCAGTAGCCATAGGGTTGACTACATTGTTACGGAGCCATGTGTCCATGTCTTTACCAGACTGCTCAAAATTATCTAACAATCTTGTGCCGTCTGAAGAACTAAGCATACTGTTCAACTGTGATTGAAATTCTGATGCTTTATCTTGATCGTCCCAGCTATCAAAAGAATCAATAGTACTTGCCATTGATTTGATAGAAGAAACCATTTCTCTTTTAGAGGCATCTATAGATTCTTGAGTATTAACTAAATTAGTATGAGCTTCTTGAAGTTCGCTATTATCTGAATTTAAAACACTGGCAGCTTCACTATTAAGAAAATCTAACTGTTTACCATCAAATTCAAGAGTTATCTTTTGACCATCCGCAGATTGCTTATAACCTTTTATTGCTTTTCCAAATGTATTACCAAGTGCATCATATGCAGTTTGATCCAGTGTATAGGTGATGGTATCTTCTCCTTTTGTATGCTTTTTTAGCATATCGGAAAATTTTTGTACAGAATCAACTTTATATTTTGCTGCATCATATGCATTTTTGTATTCGTCTCGTTTGCCCTTATTCGTTCCTAAAGCAGTCTCATACCCTTTATACTGATCACTAATATTTTTCTTTGTGTCATAATAAGTAAGATTCCTCTGTAGCTTTAGATAATCATTGACCTGAGTGTTTAAATCCTCAGCATTAGTTCCAGCATTAAGAATAGCATTGCCTTGAGAATCCCATGAACGTGTGAGACTAGGAGCAGCGGCAGCAATCTGATTACTCGTATCTAAGAAATCCTTATATTCATCATCTGTAAGACTAATATTTTTAATAGAATTACCGGATATTTTTACACCTTTGGACAATTCTGTGTATTTGGAAGTAAGTTCTCCAAGAGAAGCTTTCTGATCCTCATAGGCTTTAGTTTGGGATTGAATGGATTCTTTTGCTTCTTGGCCTTTAGCAATAATATTATCATCATAATGAACAATCGCATCAATACCTTGAAGTCCCCATGAGATTAATTGCTGTGCAATCATTGCTGTACCGGCAGAAATAACAGCATTACCAATTGATGAAAGCGCAGAAGAAGCAAAACTTTTAAGCCCATCAGTAAATTTAGGTTTGACTTGCTTATTAGGGTCCTCTACTTCATTTTCTTTCTTAAAATCACTAAGAGTTTTCGTATTCGCTACAATTTGGTTACCATATTCTTTCGCTCTTTCACTGGCATTTTTTAGAGTTTTATCAGCAATTTTCTGTCTTTCTGCGTTATCGGTAATAGTTTGACCATTATTCTGAAGTGCATTATTAAGATTTGTTAATGCTTGTTCATCTTTTTGATATTTATCCCAATTTGATACTGCTTCCGCATGACCTTCATTGTACAATCTTGTTCTTCTGTCCCAACGTGTTTCTGGTAAAACTCCACCTTGATCGTTCTTTTCAAAAACCGAATACTGTGATATAATATAGCTTATCTTAATAACTATATAGAAGGTGGAATTATGCGAGAACTTTTATTTTGCAATAAATGCGGTAATGTAAGTAGTTCCGATAATAATGAAATCGGGGATAGATGTTGGTCATGTAATGTTGGAAAATTTATAGGTACAGGTATAGATGACCCTAAGTCCTATGCAGAAGTAATAGAAGAGTATAAAAAAACCCATAATGGTGATTATCCTAGCATAGAAGAATCTAATGAAATGCTCCGAGATAAATATTTCTATGGGAAACTAGATTCCGAGGTCAGTAAAGCAGCTGTTGAAAAAAGAGAATACAGTGAATCTCCTGAAGGAGTAGAAGAGCAAAACAGGATAACAGACAGATGGTATGCCAAACAGAATGCTCAGAAATTCTCTACTGGGCCTAAGTGTCCAATCTGCGGCAGCACAAATCTTAAGAAAATCACTGGAACAAGAAAAGCAATGAAGATAGGTCTGTTTGGTCTTTTTGGAGCAGGTGATCTTGGTAAGACTTATCAGTGTGGACAGTGTGGAGCTAAGTTTTAAGTCAAGTAAGAAAGACGGAAAATATTCAGAAAGAAAAATAAGGTGTATATTTCAATTTTTGGAAAGGATGACAAGAGGATAAAGTTACATGTAAAATAATTGGCTTATTTGAGTATATGGAGCAGGAATGGATTCTGCACCAGTTAGGGATAAAATACTCTGCCGAAAAAGATTAAAGGATTCTAAGCAGATATACTCGAATAAACATAAGGAGGTATGAGAATTATAGATAGCGAAACAGTAAAATCAGTGTTACATCCGGGGATGGAGATCAAAAATTATAAGGAGATTTGTTCTCTGCTGGATGAAAAACAGAAAACAGGTGAAGCCAAACAAATTCAGCTTGGAAACTGGCAGCTCTATTTTTCATACAGGAAACAGGGACACAAGTTTATTATTGAGGAAATTTTTGATATACCAAAAGAGAAAGTTGACGGAAGAGCCCAGGGGAATCATTCTCTTTTTACAAAAGATATTGCAGATAATATATTGCGTGCTATATGTTCAGGCGTTGCGGAGAAAACAAATGCAGGAACTAAATGGATAAAGATTGTTGGACTGGCTAATGATAATTATGGAGCCCGTAAAGATATTCCAGAATTAAGGTCTTGTGATACGCTGAAACCAACTCTTAACGATTTCTATTACTATAGTGCTGGCGCAGCTGTAAAGTCTTACTTGCAGAGTGCACTCAACTATCTTGAGAAAAATAATTTGGCATCAGTATCAAGGGAATATATAGGCATTTCCAGATTTAATAAAGAAGAGATTGAAGAATTGGAAATGAAGTATGATGAAGAGAGTGATGCAGCGCTTCCTCTTACAGGTCAAGAGATAATAGAACTATGGAAAGAAAAAGGATATTCTGCTATTAAAGAACTTGAAGAAAAATATTTTATGTCTTTTGAGGAATATTTGTTTAGTCAACCGTTTAATGAAGATAGTACTGATCTTACCATTAAGCAATATAGTGTAGAAGAATATTTAGAATTAAAAAGAGATGTGGTGGACAAATATAAATTAGATTTAAAAACCATTAAAGGGAGAGAAAAATTATTTACAACAATACTATGTCAGGAAAGGTTAAGGACATTGTACGAAGCTATTACAGTCGTACCCAACCGAGACAATGTTCCTAGTTCTTATCGCTCAATAACAAAAAAAGAATATGAAGAATATCAGAAAACATTGAACCATAGAATTTATGAACATTTGTCTTTGACGACAGAGAAAAGATATGAGAAAAACTATGAAAAATGGCAGCAGAGTATTCAAGAGGAACTATCGCATATGAAATTGAAAATAGGGACTCCAAAACCTCATATGACTAAGGCATATAGAAATGGTTATTTGTTTGCGGAATCAGTTAATTTACAAAACCGTATGAAAGTTATAGATGCTTTGATAAAAATTTAGTATCTGAAATTTGTCGGTTTAATTACTTTATAAATTAAAATAATCTATATTATAAGAGGTATAAAACGACAATTTTTATCTGTTTATCTGTAATAATGACTTTTGAAATTTTGAGAAATTTGTATGAAGTGAAAAGAAAAGGATGTAGGCGAAGATCAGCGCCGCTTTAATGTTCAATTCGGTACATTATGCCCTCATTTCATTCAGGCATAACGACGCTCATTGAAATTAAAGCTCTGCATGGGTTTAGATGAACACCATTTACGATTATACTTGTCGTTGCTTGCAGCAACTCCGGCGTACTAATCGCAAATGACTGTTCATCTCAACAAAAAAAGAAATAGGAAAAAAATATTTGTAGTATAATAAGGACAGTAGAAATGTAGAATCCTACGTATTATATAGGAAATAATCCCACGAGTATATAATTTATGAATCGTGAAATACTGAATATATCTGGGGTTATAGGCTTGAGTCCATTGCAGTGGCGGAACTGGCAGACGCCCGGGACTTAAAATCCCGTGGGTAGTGATACCCGTACCGGTTCGATTCCGGTCTGCGGCATGACTTTAAAGAGGGAGAAACGTTGATTTTACAGCGTTTCTCCTATTTTTTTGTTATTTTAAATTTGATTACAGTTGATTACACTTTTATTTTAAACATTATCTATTCACATCTAAAACATTTTTCATAATATCATAAGTTTCTTTTTTTGATGTCTGTTGACGGATATAATGAAAAGTTGTTCTTGTATCTGAATGACCTAACATTGTAGACAGTTGGTTTAAAGGAACTCCAGCTTCGTAAAGCATAGTTGCTACGGTAAAGCGAATTTGATGACTTGATCTATATGGAATATTTAATGGTGCACAAACCTTATTTTTGAGATAGCGATTAAAGGAATCCGCAAAAAGAGGTTTGCCATTACGCATGAATAAATATTCTCCCTCTGGATATAAGTGAATTGTCTTATCAACAATTTTCTTTGCCTGTGCAGTAAGAGGAATATAACGAAAACCCTCAGTTTGATTTCCCTTAATACGTTCTTCAATGGTATATTCTACTCCAGAAAAAGATAAATCATCATTCATAGTCTGATGTTTTCTTATGGAACGTGAAATATAAATTTTGTCGTTTTGAATATCTGTTTTTTTTATGCTAAGGAGTTCCCCTATACGAACACATAAATAAAAAGCTAATTGAACTGCTAGAGAATACTCTTCATCATTGCAACATAGATAATCTAAAATCTTTTTACGTTCTTCCAGTGTATAGTTACATTTATCGGAAGAAGTAGGTTTACATCGAGTTTGAAATTGCTTAAAATCAACATCGCGCATAGGATTATTTTGTATTAACTTAAGTCGTATGGCGTGCTTGAAAATTCCATTAAGCAGACTTTTAACGTTTATAAGTCGCTTATACGTGATAGCATGATTAATCGTTATTTCTAAGAAAAAAGTTTCAATATCAAACATTTCAACAGTTACTACTTTTTTTTGAGCGAATGAATTTTCTCTTAAAAAACAATTCCAATCATTTTTATTTTCTTTAATAGTTTTAGGATCAGTTCCCGTGTCACGTCTCCAGATCATCCAAAGTTCAAATAATTTTTCAATGGATAAAAGGTTAAGGTTAGCGATTTCAATTTTCTTTTTGTAATCGGCAATGATGGCTTCTTCGATTTTCTTCCTTGTTGACTTAGCTATTTGTTTTCTTCCGTGGGGTTTGGTGGAATCAGGTAAATATGTATACCAACGTCCATTGGTTCCCTCTGTTATTGCATATGGATGCTGTTTAAGAATTGCATTATTGTTCATAACTTCAATTTTTTTCAGCACATCTTCCGAATCTAATATACCACATGCATTAAGAAAATCCAATTCATTTAAAAGATATAATTTTTTGTTTTCCATTATTTTAGCTCCATTCATTTAGAATGAAGCTAAAGTGATTTTGCACAATATAAAATGAAAAAAGAGTCTAATTCAATTGGACATTAGAAGAGAGGTATCTTTTTAGAGTTTAAACATAGCTTTATATTTTTTCTTACAGTCATAATAGGTAGAACGAGGTAATTTAGATAGTTTTATCTTAGATTCTTCAGAAAGTTGTTTAAAGTGAGGATCCTTTTGTGCATTAGTTAAAAAATCTATGTATTGTATTAAACGATTATCTTTTTCTGGCATAAATTTTTCTAGGAATAAAAGTGCTTTAGTATCAATTTTTAGCTCATAATAATATTCCTCAATAGTGGAATTAGTAGCTTTATAGTTTTTAAAAGTCGTGGTTATTCCAGGAATTTTTCCTAAAAGTTCAAGAGTATCACAATCTTCCGGTTTTTTTACATAAAGATTTAATTTGTATGATTCTTTATTATTCATATAATTAGGTCACCCCCTTTTTTTATTATTATACAAATCAATTAGAAATACAAGAAAATTGTATAAAGACAACATTATATAGGAATCCAAAGACATTAGACTTAATTTTCATAACGTACTCTATATTCTCAAATTAGCATTGCAGATTTGCAGATAAGGAGGTGACACATTCTTACAGGAGAGGGCAAATGTCCAAAGACATTAGACTTAATTTTCATAACGTACTCTATATTCTCAAATTAGCATTGCAGATTTGCAGATAAGGAGGTGACACATTCTTACAGGAGAGGACAAATGTCTAAAGACATTAGACTTAATTTTCATAACGTACTCTATATTCTCAAATTAGCATTGCAGATTTGCAGATAAGGAGGTGACACATTCTTACAGGAGAGGACAAATGTCCAAAGATATTAGACTTGGTTTTTATAACGTATTCTATATCTTCAATTTAGTATTACAGATAAGGAGGTGAGAAACTATGATGTTGCAGGATAAAAAAATAGACAAAGACGATATTTTGAAATATTGTGAGATAACTATTGATGTAGTTACAGGTGTATTTCATTGGTTGATGAAAAGATACGATGCAAATCCGGAAAAATGTCAATATATTGCACTGTACGTACTGTTACTGCACACAATTAGCAGTAGCCAGAAAGCATCTAAGAAGAAAAAATCCGCAAAAAAGTCCAAAAAAAATAAGAGGAGATAGTTGTAATGAGTATCAAGTTGGTGATGGCAATGCTCAGATATAGAGCAATTGCTGAGCGAAAATCGTTATTGGGTGTCGTAACAGAAACTGTAAGTGGCGCTGTATTATGTGATGATGTAGACATTAATGCTCTTGTATCACAATTGTACGGTAATAGCATATCAATGACCGAAATGGTGATACGGACATGTAGCATACTGCGAGATCATGCGACTGAGATACAATTAAAGGAGAGCAGTATGTTGGTACAGTATCTGGAGCCAATAATGGGTTATATGGCAATGAGTAATAATGGGTTACAGATTGCATGGCGGGAAGTAGGACAGGCAATTAAGGATGTGACATCCGATGAATGTGTGTTATGTGATTATCGAGGAGATTGGGAGCGTAATGTGCTGTCAATATTATTAGAGCACTGGCAGTATGTATATAATAGTCCTACAGTATATAATTTTATTATGAGATCGTGTGAAGCGTATAACATACATGATTGTTATGATACATATGATAATCGTCTGAGATTGTGTTGGATCGTTACAGATATTATGCGTACGCGTACAAGACAGATCAGATAATACAATAGTGGGTGGGTAGCTAGTTGCGGCGCATGCAGTAACTGCGTAGGGCGATAGCCCTGTGCCCTCTCTATTGAGAGGGCAGCCCCCCGCAAGGGGCAAGATAAGCAGCGTAGAGCAGCGGTGGAAGAATTGGAAATTCTGCCATATCTTGTATGGCAGATTAGAATGTTGTTAGTATAAAAGAGGTTAAAGAAATGGCAAGTGTAAAAAAATTTGATGAGTCTGCGGTTGTTAATCAATTAAGACACATTGAGCGTACTATTCAGAATCCTGAAAATAAGGATATATGTAAGGAAAGAACAGTAGAGAATTATTCTCTTGCACCTCAACGTGGAATTAGTTCGTATGATTATTATGTAGAACGTAAAAAAGAATTATATTGTTATAACCGTAAGGATGTTAAGGTTATGGCAGGTTGGATAGTTACGGTACCGAAAAATTTAAAAGAATCTGATAGAGAAAGATTTTTTCAAGTAACATATGAATTTCTTATTGAACGATATGGGGAAAGAAACTGCATACAGGCAATTGTACATAATGACGAGGGTGGTCAACCACATATGCATTTTTTGTTTATTCCGGCTACATCGGATCAGAAACATGGTGGTGAAAAAATATGTGCGAATGATGTATTGAACAAGACAGAACTTCGTAATTTTCACCCGGCTTTACAGAAATGGCTTATTGACCATGACGTGCAGGCTAATATCTTAACAGGGATTACTAAGGCACAAGGCGGTAATCGAACAGTACAGGAGCTTAAAAATGGAAAAACAAGAAGCCGCTGGCGTACTGAAGAATACGAGAGCAGGATGGAGAGGGGCAGTAGATGGAGATGACAATGTTATTAAAACTCATTCAAAAATTAGAACATATATGTATGTTTTTCCTGAGACATGGTGGAATTCAGATACTGGCATTGTTTATTGTAGGTGAAGAGATATACCAGAAGTATAAAGCTCATAACGATAAAAATAGCGTATGTATGTCCAGAAACAAGAATGCAGTAAAAGGTATCGTATTTGGAAAAAAAGGAAACAAGTTATATTATTCACCGACTAATGGAGAGGGGCATGTGGCGTGTTTTGCGGGTTCTGGACTAGGCAAGACAAGTAGTATACTCATACCAACTTTGCAACATTGGGATGGAACTAGCTTTGTAATAGATATTTCTGGAGATATATGTGATAATGTGGAAATTCAGAACAAGATTATTTTTGATCCAGATAATGCAGATAGCATATTGTATAACATATTCTATTCCATAGATAAGAAGGAAAGTGATGAAGCAAAAGATGAAGCATTAGAACAATTAGCGTATTTATTAATGCCGCTTGAAAATAATGCGTCGGATACAAGTGTTTTTTTTACGGTTGAGGGAAGAAAGATATTAACGGCATCGTTGATTACGTACTATCATATGGGGATGGATTTTGTAGAGATATGCGAAAGAATAGTTTCTAAGGATCATGTAACACTATTTGAAGAAATTGATGCGATTAATAATTATAAGGCTTTACAGTATGTTACTTCTTTTGCAGGGACTAGCGAGAGGAATACTGCGGGATGTAAGCAGGCATGTGACACTGCGATACGATTGTTTGCAACTAATCCACATATCAAAAAAAGTGTTGGACGTCCCCAAAAAGGAAGAGAAGCATTTGTACCTGAACAATTGGAAGAGAAAAACGTTTATGTGAAAATACAAGATGCAAAATTGGAATTGTATGCACCATTATTACATATAATTACTGCTCAATGCATGGACTATTTTTCGTATCGTGCTAATAATCATCAAAATACTATATTATTTTGCCTCGATGAATTTGCTTCTTTTGGTAGACTTGATATAACTGCGGCACTTAGGAAATTGCGAAAAAAACATGTTCGCATTATGATTTTGACGCAAAGCATGGCAGATATTGATATGATATATGGAAAAGATGAAAGAATGGCTATGCTTAACAATTTTACATATAAAGTTGTTCTCGGATGTTCTGATTCGGACACGCAAGAATATTTTTCGCGATTAATCGGAGAACAAAATGCATACCGAAAAGGTATATCAAAAAATGGGAGACAAATCACTAATTCCAAAACAGAAGTAAGAGAACGAATAGTGCCACCTGCTGAATTGGCTCGTTTGGGCAGGAAATTAATATTGTTGACTAGTGGAGAATACTACATATTAAGAAAAAATTTTTACTTCGAATCGAGTTTATGGGATAGGATCATAAAATATATGAAGAACTTGTCAAGGGAGGACGAGGAAGATTTTCCAACGGAAAATACGCTCGCCCTTGACAAGAAAAAGGAAAAAATATAATAAGATAGAGGGGAAATTCCACATATGGGGATTTCCCCTTGATTAATTAATGCCTATAAAGTTTTGATATATTCAAGTAATTCTTCTTTTTGTCGTTCGACGTCTTGACGAAATATTTCTTTTTCTTCCTCAGAAAGAATGTAATAAGAGGGAGGATACGCGCTGATTGGAAAGGAACCAATTATTGAGCCGGCATGATAATAGTTGAAATCTTTTACCGCATAAATAATTTTGATGATATATTTTTTTATTTGGTGGAACTTTTTCATATAAGACCTTTCTCTTATCTATAGATAAGAAGTTACAGTAGACATCCTACAGCTTCTTTTCTCATTCTAATTTCTATATCCTATAATTGTCAACTATATTTAGCATAATCGTTTAGAAAAGGGAATACATTATACTATTATGAAAGTCGAAGAAGATTATGGGTATATAAAAATCAAATTGGAAGATTTGATTAAAGAAAATGAAATAAGTAAAAACAAATTAGCACATAGAGCGGAGTTACAAAGAACTCAGCTTAATCAATATTGTAATGGAACTGTTACGAGGTTAGATACAGCAGTATTGGCACGAATCTGTAATGCGTTAGACTGCAAAGTAGAAGATTTATTAGAATATGTTCCACCTAAAAATTTATAGTAAACGAAAAAAAGTAGTTTACAAATTAGATTCAGTGTAGAGGTTGATTACACTTTTGATTACACTTTGGGAAAGATGTGCTGAAACCTCCTGTTTTCTATATTTGCGACATTGCGGGATTGTTCGATTCCGGTCTGCGGCATGATTGTAAATAAGAGAAACGTTGATTTTGTAGCGTTTCTCTTATTTTTTTGCTTACAGGTTTTGAACACACTTGAATAACTGCGCGTCGCATTCTCGTTACTTCAGTGATGAGTTAGACGCGCAATTTTTATAAAAAATATACAGAACAAATGTTTACTTAAAGAAATGCATATGGTATAATACAGACACGGAATCGACCTGGAATGCAAAAAGATGCTGCAGGATCTGGCAGAAGAGTATCGGTTTCAGATCCTGGCAATGGAAGTCATGCCGGACCATATCCACATGCTTGTGGATTGCCGGCCGCAGTTTTATATTTCAGATATGATCAAGATCATGAAAGGGAATCTTGCACGTCAGATGTTCCTTTTACATCCGGAGCTGAAAAAAGAACTGTGGGGAGGACATTTGTGGAACCCGTCTTATTGTGCCGTTACAGTCAGTGACCGGAGCCGTGAGCAGGTATCTGCCTATATCGAAGGCCAGAAGGAAAAAGAAAAGAGAAAGCCCTGAGTACAGGGATCATTCCGGAAACGTTTGTTTTTGCGGGAAAGGTGGAAGAAGATGCGGACAGTATCCAGCTATGGTGTGGAGATACGAAAACAGAATATCCCGGTCCGTCAGACAATGGAGATCTATCGTCAGGCAGTCGGTTACCTGACAGAGATCTACGCACAGGTCTGGGAAGAACTGAGGAAGATCCCGGAGACAAAAAAGCGTTTTAATACCGCAGAGCATATGGTACACATGACGAAGAAAAACACAGCCCGGTTTGATTTTGACCTTCGTTTTCCGAAGATGCCGTCTTACCTCCGCAGGTCCGCGATCCAGCATGCGCTTGGAAGTGTATCTTCGTATGAGACCCGGCTGGGGCAGTGGAAAGAGACCGGAGTGCTGTCCGGAAGGCCGAAACTTACCTGCAGGAACCATGCCATGCCGGTCTTTTACCGGGATGTGATGTACCGCGAAGGAGCAGAAGGAACAGATGAAGCATATCTGAAACTGTACGACGGGCATGACTGGAAATGGTTCCGTGTATATTTAAAACGTACCGATATGGAATATCTTCGCAGGAACTGGAA
>OLPO01000389.1_pt1 | contig 36832 bp, 30 predicted proteins | sample 1672831 | NCBI WGS metagenome assembly OLPO01 (sample SAMEA3136728, study PRJEB25190) | human gut metagenome
GATCCGAGAAAAAGCAATTAATCAGTTGGGAATGACATATGCCACACCAGATCAGATCGTGGAATATGATAATCCGGCGTCTGATTATGTGAAACAGTATGAGAATATCCCGGAAAATGGTGTGCTTGCTCAGTCAGACAAGAATAAGAAATAGGTGGGATTATGGCAAGAAAGAAGACAAATTTCTTTAAGAAAAAAATTTCAGGCCTTATGCAGAAAAAGCTAGTAATGCTCTTTGGAGCGATTATACTAGCTTTTGTTTTCTTGATAGGGTGGATTACGTATATTAATGCTTCGAAGGGCGAAAAATATACGAAGGTTGTATTAGATCAGCAGCAGTATAATAATCGTACGATTCCATTTAAGCGTGGAGATATCGTAGACAGAAATGGCACAAAACTTGCAACGAGCGAAAGAGTATATAATGTAGTAGTAGATGCCAAGACAATTACCAGTAATAAAAAGTATATCAATCCGACGATAAAAGCCTTATCAAAATGTTTTGATTTAAAGAAAAAAGATGTAAGAAAGCAGATCAAAAAGAATCCGAACAGCAGATATCTTGTACTGAAAAAGGGAGTAAATTACGAAGCATATCAGAAGTTTGAGAAGATTACATCTGACACTGATAAAAATCCTAACGTACAGGGAGTCTGGATGGAAGAAGATTATACGAGAAAATATCCATATAAGACACTGGCAAGTGACGTGATCGGATTTACAACAAATGGAAATGTAGGAAGCAACGGAATAGAGGCTTCTTATAATTCGATTTTAAATGGTACGGATGGAAGAGAGTATGGATATCTGGATGAAGATTCGGGATATGAAAGAACGGTAAAAGAACCAGATAATGGAAGTACGGTTGTCTCAACGATCGACCTTCAGCTTCAGAGTATTGTAGAACAACATATACTTGAATTTAATGAAGAGCATAAAAATGAAGCAACACAGGGTGAAGGAAGTAAGAATACCGGTGTGATCGTTATGAATCCCCAGAATGGTGAGATACTGGCGGAAGCATCATATCCGAATTACGATCTGAACAATCCGAGAGATCTGACAAAATATTATACAGAAGAACAGCTGAAGAAAATGACGGATCAGGAAAAACTGGATACACTGAATGATCTCTGGAATAACTATTGTGTCAGCAATACGTATGAGCCGGGTTCGACATTCAAACCATTTACAATTTCCGCGGGACTTGAGACGGGGGTTCTTACAGGAAATGAAAATTATGTCTGTGGCGGTGTCATGCACGTCGGAGATCATGATATTCATTGCAGCAACCGTTCCGGACATGGACCGGAGACTTTGAAGCAGGCTCTGGAAAATTCATGTAATGTGGCGTTAATGCAGATTGGTGCAAGTATAGGAACCGAGGAATTCTGCAGATATCAGAGGCTGTTCGGATTTGGCGAATATACAGGAATCGATCTGCCAGGAGAAGGAGAAACCAGCGGGCTGTTATATACACCGGCGACGATGGATCCGGCCAGTCTTGCGACGAACGCATTTGGTCAGAACTTTAATGTCACGATGACTCAGATGGCGGCGTCATTCTCTTCTCTGATCAATGGTGGTAACTATTATGAACCACATGTAGTAAAACAGATTCAGGATGATAATGGAAACGTTACAGAAAATAAGGATCCAGTACTGGTAAAGAAGACGATTTCAAAAGAAACAAGTGATATTATCAAAGATTATATGCTGGGTGTAGTAGAAGAAGGAACCGGAGCAAGTGCCGCAGTAGAAGGATATGCAGTTGGCGGTAAGACCGGTACGGCCGAAAAACTTCCTCGTGGTAATGGAAAATACCTGGTTTCATTTATCGGATATGCACCACAGGAGAATCCGCAGGTTATGGTGTATGTAGTTATTGACGAGCCGAATTCGGCTGTTCAGGCTAACAGTGGGTATGCAACACAGCTTGCGTCACAGATCATGACTGATATTTTCCCGTATCTTGGTATAGAGAAGAAAACGGATAGTGCTTCCAATACAGATACACAGACGACTCAGACAGCACAACAGTAAGTTATATGTTCATAACCCCATAAAAGTTTTCATATATTATTATGAAAATTTTTATGGGGATTTTTGTTATGAAAAATAAAACGTTTCATAAAAAGAAAATTCTGGTTGTTTTTCTGGCGGCGTTTATCCTGATTCTGTATCTGATCGGAAGACTGGTATATCTGATGGTATTTGATGCAGAGTACTATCAGCAGAAAGCAGAAGATCTGCATGAAAGGGAACGGGATATTAAGGCAGCAAGAGGTGAGATCATTGACAGAAATGGAACCGTACTTGCAACCAATCGGACGGTATGTACGATTTCTGTGATCCACAGCCAGATTGAAAATCCTGAAAAAGTAATCGAAAAATTGTCAGAGTTTCTGGAAATGGATGCAGACCAGGTTAGAAAAAAAGTAGAAAAGATTTCATCGATAGAAAGGATCCGGTCCAATGTAGATAAAAGAACAGGAGACAAAATCAGAAATCTTGGCCTGGCCGGTGTGAAGGTAGATGAGGACTTTAAACGTTATTATCCGTATAATGAGCTGGCATCTAAGGTGCTGGGATTTACAGGAGGGGATAATCAGGGAATTGTAGGACTGGAAGTAAAATATGAAAAGTACCTGAAGGGGATAAACGGAAAGATTCTGACAACAACGGATGCCAGGGGGATTGAACTGGATGGTGTGGCAGAGGACAGACTGGAACCGGAAGCAGGAAATACGTTGAGGATCAGCCTGGATTATACGATGCAGAAGTATGCACTACAGATGGCTGAAAAAGTGAGAACGGAGAAGCAGGCTGACAAAGTGGGAATTATACTTATGAATCCACAGAACGGAGAAATCTATGCAATGGTGAACGTTCCGGAATTTGATCTGAATCAGCCGTTTATGCTGAATAATGAAGAGACAGGTGAAAACCTGACGGATGAACAGAGACAGGATGCATTAAATCAGATGTGGAGAAATGGCTGTATTAATGATACCTATGAACCGGGAAGTACATTTAAAATTATTACGGCATCGGCAGGACTGGAAGAAGGAGCAGTGCATCTTACAGATCAGTTTAGCTGTCCGGGGTATAAAGTTGTGGAAGACAGGCGGATCCGCTGCCATAAAGTTGGGGGACATGGGGCGGAAAATTTTGTACAGGGGATACAAAATTCATGTAATCCGGTATTTATTGAAGTAGGATTAAGGATAGGAGTGGATCGTTTTTTTGATTATTTCAGACAGTTTGGGCTGATGGACCTGACCGGGGTAGATATACCGGGAGAAGCAGGAACGATTATGCATAAAAAAGAAAATGTAGGGCAGGTTGAACTTGCGACGATCAGTTTCGGACAGTCATTTCAGATTACACCGATCCAGCTTGCAACGACGGTGAGTGCACTGGTTAATGGAGGAAGAAGGGTGACTCCGCATTTTGGAATGGAAGTATTGAGTGCGGAAGGAAAAAAAGTGAAAACATTTCGATATAATGCAAAAAAGCATATTGTGTCTGAAAAAACATCACAGACAATGCGGGAACTTCTGGAGAGTGTAGTGGCAGAAGGGTCCGGAAAGAATGCATATGTAGAAGGATACAGGATCGGGGGAAAGACGGCAACTTCCCAGACACTTCCAAGAAGTGCCAACAAATATATATCATCTTTTGTAGGATTTGCACCGGCAGATGATCCGCAGATCCTTGGAATGTGTGTAATATATAATCCACAGGGAGTCTATTACGGAGGAACCATTGCGGCACCGGTGATCGGAAAAATTTTTGAAAATATATTGCCGTATCTTGGCATTGAAAAACAGTAGGAAATGCAGTATACTAGGTAAAGTTAGAGATTAACTGAATAACAAAAGAATTAAAGAGGTGGATTATGGATTATAAAGTGTTTATTCCAGTATTGATTTCATTTGTATTAAGTGTGATTCTTGGTCCTCTTGTAATACCAGTACTTAGAAGACTGAAGATGGACCAGACGGAGAGAGAGGACGGTGTACAGTCTCATCTTAAGAAGACGGGAACTCCGACAATGGGAGGAGTAATGATCCTGCTGGCTGTTGTGATTACTTCAGTTATTTATATTGGTCGTTATCCAAAGATTATTCCGATTCTGTTTCTGACACTTGGTTTTGGACTGATCGGATTCCTGGATGATTATCTGAAAGTTGTGATGAAACGTTCTGACGGCTTATATCCAAAGCAGAAGATGGCTCTTCAAATCGTAGTGACTGCGATCTTTGCATTTTATATGGTTAAATTTGCAGGAGTTTCGCTTACGATGCTGATTCCATTTACAGGTGGAAAATATCTGGATATCGGATGGGTTGCGATTCCATTGATGTTCTTTGTTGTAATTGGAACTGTTAACGGTGTAAACTTTACAGATGGTCTGGATGGTCTGGCATCAAGTGTTACCGTACTTGTAGCAACATTTTTCACGGTGGTTGCGATCGGTACCAAAAGTGGAATTGAGCCAATTACCTGTGCGGTTGTAGGAGCACTTCTTGGGTTCCTGCTGTTTAATGTATATCCAGCCAGTGTATTTATGGGAGATACAGGTTCGCTGGCACTTGGAGGATTTGTTGCTTCAGCGGCATACATGCTTCAGATGCCAATCTTTATTATTATTGTTGGATTTATCTATCTGATAGAAGTATTATCGGTTATGATCCAGGTAACATATTTTAAAAAGACCGGCGGTAAGAGAATATTCAAAATGGCGCCGATACATCATCATTTTGAGCTGTGCGGATGGTCAGAGACGAGAGTTGTTGCAGTATTTTCTATTATTACAGCAATCTTATGTCTGATCGCTCTGATGGCTATGTAGGAGGATATCATGGAAGTAAAAGGTAAGAAAGTACTTGTGTTTGGTCTTGGAATCAGTGGAATCGGAGCAGGACAGATTCTTGAAAGACATGGTGCAGAAGTAATAATGTACGATGGAAACCAGAAACTGACAGAGGAAAAGATAAAAAAACAACTTGGAGAAGACAGCAGTGCCAAGATCGTGATCGGAGATTTTCCGGAAGAAGTTCTGGAAAAGCTTGATATGACAGTATTAAGTCCGGGTGTGCCGACGGATCTTCCTGTGATTGAAAAAATGCGTGAGCAGGGAATTACGGTAATTGGAGAAGTCGAGCTTGCATATCAGTTCGGTAAAGGTGATGTCCTTGCAATTACCGGTACAAATGGTAAAACAACCACAACGACACTTCTGGGAGAGATTATGAAGAACTATCAGGAAGATGTCTTCGTTGTGGGAAATATTGGAACACCATATACAACAGCAGTTGAGAAGATGACAGACAATACAATCACAGTTGCCGAGATGAGCAGTTTCCAGCTGGAGAGCATTGTGGATTTCAGACCGAGAGTAAGTGCAATCCTGAATTTCACACCGGATCATCTGAATCGCCATCATACGATGGAAGCATATGTCAATGCAAAGAAAAATATTGCAAAGAATCAGACAGAAGATGATTATTGCATTTTAAATTATGAGGACAGGCTTACAAGAGAATTTGGAGAAGAAATCAAAGCAAATGTTCTATATTTCAGCAGTCAGCGTAAACTAGAAGAGGGAATCTATCTCGAGGAAGGCAATATTATTTACAATTATGGCAGAGTAAAAGAAACAATCTGTCATGTGGATGAATTGCAGATCCTGGGAACGCATAATCATGAGAATGTTATGGCAGCATGTGCAATGGCAGCAGTTTATGGAGTGCCGGTAGATGTGATACGTGAAAGCGTCAAGGCATTTAAAGGAGTAGAGCATCGTATTGAATATGTAACAGAGAAAAAAGGTGTTACATATTACAATGATTCAAAGGGAACAAATCCGGATGCGGCGATCAAGGCAATTCAGGCAATGAAGCGCCCGACAGTATTGATCGGTGGAGGATATGATAAAGGATCTGAGTATACAGAATGGATTAACAGTTTTGACGGTAAAGTAAAAAAACTGATCCTTCTTGGGGATACAAAAGAGAAGATAGCAGCAGATGCAGAAAAATGTGGATTTAAAGACTATATGTTTGTAGATTCATTTGAGGAAGCAGTTCTTACTGCAGCAAAAATTGCAGAGTCAGGAGAGGCAGTTCTGCTTTCACCTGCATGTGCAAGCTGGGATATGTTCCCGAGTTATGAAGTACGTGGAGAGAAGTTCAAAGAAATTGTAAATTCCTTATAAGGAGAGGATGGCTTGGAACGATCGAAACAAAGAGCGTATGATTATGCTCTGGTCATCGTACTGGGGATTATTATTGTAACAGGGCTTGTGATTCTTTACAGCACAAGTGCATATAATGGGAAACTCAAATTTCAGGATTCGTTTTACTATCTGAAAAAACAGATATTTGCAACGCTTCTTGGAATAGCAGGTATGTGGATCATCGCCAGAGTGGATTATCATGTCTGGAAAAAATGGTCAGTACCGGGGTATCTGGTATCTGTTCTGCTGGGTATTGCGGTTCTTCTGATTGGTGATGAATATAACGGATCCAAAAGATGGTTATCTTTGGGTCCGTTTTCTTTTCAACCGTCGGAATTTGCAAAAGTTGCGGTTATATTGTTTTTGACGTACGTGATTATGCGAAATGTAAAAAGCATGGGGAAATTTACAACGGTCTGTAAAATAGTTGTAAGTGTTCTGCCGGTTGTAGGACTGGTAGGGGCAAGTAATCTAAGTACAGCAATCATTATTCTTGGAATAGCCGTAGTATTGGTATTTGTTGCAAGCCCAAAATATGGTCAGTTTGCATGGATGATATTTCTTGGCTGTGCATTTATGGGAATATTTCTTGCAATGGAAAGTTATCGTCTGGAACGTCTGCAGATATGGCGGCATCCGGAAAATTATGAAAAGGGTTATCAGACATTGCAAGGTCTGTATGCAATTGGTTCGGGAGGATTGTTTGGAAAAGGATTTGGAAGCAGTATTCAGAAATTGGGATTTGTGCCGGAAGCCCAGAATGATATGATTTTTTCTATCATATGTGAGGAATTAGGTCTGGTAGGCGCATCTTTTGTATTATTATTATTTTTAATCTTAATCTGGCGTTTTTTTGTGATAGCTTCACATGCACCGGATCTGGAGGGTGCATTGATTGCATCCGGGGCAATGGCACATATGATGATACAGGTAATCCTGAACATTGCGGTGGTGACGAATACGATCCCGAATACAGGAATAACACTTCCGTTTATCAGTTATGGAGGAACTTCGGTTATGTTCCTGCTTTTTGAAATGGGGCTTGTGCTGAATGTGTCATCTTTGGTAAAATAATATACATGTGGATGAGACACAAGAATGAAAGGAAGTATGAATGATATATGGGAAACCAGAATCAGAAAAGAGAAGGTAAAAAAAAGAAAAGAAAAGATAAAAAGAAAAAACATCATGCATATGCCTTGATTGTTTTGATATTGGCGGCTGCCATTATAATCCTTGGAACTGTTTTGCTATTCTATATTCAGGAAGTGGAAGTAAGCGGTAATGAATACTGTGACAGTCAGGAAATAGTTGAATGTGTACAGAATGATAAACTGTCGAAGAATTCCCTGTATGTACTGGCAAAGTATTCGTTGGGCCAAGGAAAGAAGCCGGAGTGCCTGGATACATTGAAAGTCAGTATGAAAAATCCATGGACACTAAAAATTACCGTAAAAGAAAAGACAAGGGTAGGCTGTGTGAAATCGGGAAAAAAATACAGTTATTTTGATCAAACTGAGCTTGTAGTAAATGAAACTGAAGTGAAAGACAGCAAGATACCGGTTGTCAGTGGATTAAAAATAAAGAAAAATAAACTGTACAGCCAGATTAAAACGACAAATCAGACGAAATTTTCCGAAATAGTAGAAGCATGTGGGGAAAGCCAGAGGTATGGAATATACCCGGAAAAGATATATGTAAAGGATCAGCAGATCTATATGGATTTTGGAAACGTAAGAGCATGCCTTGGAAATCAAGTATCCGCAGAACAGATCGCTCAGATCAGACCAATCTTAAAAAAGCTGGGAGATAAAACGGGAATTTTGCATTTGGAGTCGTATTCTGAGAATAACACTACGATTACATTTGAAATGGAAGATATTTCACAAGAAAATTAAGAAAATTAGAGAAATTCTATTGATATTTTATACGAAAGTCTATATTATATACTATATATAGCAAACTGAGTTCATCTCACTTGCTCTATCAATGGGATGTATAATATATAATAAGGATAACAAAGGAGGAGAAACCCTTGCTAGAAATTAAAACAAACGAATCAGAAGCAGCGGCAAAGATTATTGTTGTTGGAGTAGGTGGAGGCGGTAATAACGCGGTAAACCGAATGATTGATGAGCAGATTGCCGGTGTTGAATTTATAGCGGTCAATACAGATAAACAGGCACTTCAGCTGTGTAAAGCTCCGACACTGATGCAGATCGGTGATAAGATTACCAAAGGTCTGGGAGCCGGTGCAAGACCGGAGATCGGTGAGAAAGCAGCAGAAGAAAGTGCAGAAGAAATATCAGCAGCACTGAAAGGTGCCGACATGGTATTCGTAACATGCGGTATGGGCGGTGGTACCGGAACAGGTGCTACACCAGTGATTGCACGTATTGCAAAAGAACAGGGAGCATTAACCGTAGGTGTTGTAACAAAACCGTTCCGTTTTGAGTCTAAGACACGTATGAACAATGCCCTTGCGGGAATTGAAAAATTAAAAGAAAGTGTGGATACGCTGATCGTAATTCCAAATGATAAACTGCTGGAGATTGTTGACAGACGCACAACAATGCCGGAAGCTTTAAAGAAAGCTGACGAAGTATTACAGCAGGGTATTCAGGGAATCACAGACCTGATCAATGTACCTTCACTGATCAACCTTGACTTCGCAGATGTACAGACTGTTATGACAGATAAAGGTATTGCCCATATCGGTATCGGTCAGGGACGCGGTGATGATAAGGCTCTGGAGGCTGTGAAACAGGCGGTTGCCAGTCCTCTTCTGGAGACAACGATTGCAGGAGCATCACATGTTATCATCAATGTATCCGGAGATATCACACTTATGGATGCAGCTGATGCGGCAGAATATGTACAGGAACTTGCAGGAGAAGATGCAAATATCATCTTTGGTGCTATGTACGATGATTCCAGAGCAGATGAAGCAACAATCACTGTAATTGCTACAGGACTTCACAATGTTGGAGGAAGTGCTTCAAAGTTAAAATCAAGACTGGAGAATCAGGGCAGATCTTCGGCTATGCCACATGGTCAGCAGGGACATGCATCCGCATATGAAAGACCGACACGTCAGAATAATACGATGTATACGCAGCAGCAGACTGTACGTACACAGCAGGCTGAACGTCCGGTTTCACCAAGACTTGATTTTGGAACAACAACACAGAGAGAAAATGGTGGAACAACTGCAAGAAGACCGATTGGTGGAACAACTCCTACATTGGATACACCAAGAACACCGACAAGTAAAGTGAAAGAGCAGTCAATCAAAATTCCGGATTTCTTTAAAAAATAACAATCACATAAAGAGTTATATTACTTAAAAAAGACAGAAGAACTGATGCACATGAATTTGAAATGTGCACAGTTCTTTCTTTTTTTCTTCTTTTCTTTCTTAAATGCTCTTTTGTTTACGAAAGCAGTCGAACGAAAACCGGCATATCATACATCATATGACAAAATCCTTTCTATAAAATCTATATAATGATACTTGTTTGAAACAACAAATCTATTTCTGTGCACGGAAAGAGAAAGAAGGCCTGATGTGTACTATGAATTATATGTAGATGTGTTCTTTTTGATGAACTTTACGATGGATACAATTCTTTTGGCTTTACTAAAGAAGGCATTGGCATGTCCGGTGAGATATGGCCGCATAATAGCGGGAGGCGTACTGGGAGCAGTATTGACCTGTGTTGTTGTGATATGGCCGTGTAAGACAACTTGGGCGAAATTTATAGTATTTCATGGCGTCATTAATGTATTGATGCTAAGAACCGGTCTGGGATTAAAATGGGGCCGGGAATTGTTCAGAGGATGGGTAATTTTATATATAGAGTCTTTTCTTTTAGGGGGAGTATTACAGTTTGCGGGACAGTATCTGCGGCAGGGAAGTGTATTCTTTGCATTGGCAGTCATCAGTTATTATGTGGTGTTGGGAATCTGGAAGATCATTTTATTGTTTTCGGAGAAAGGAAATCGTTACTGTGAAGTGGTGGTGTTTTTCGGAGAACGAAATTGTAGACTGAGAGCCCTTATAGATACAGGAAATACATTGAAGGATACAGTGAGTAAAGATCCGGTCAGTGTTATGGATCAGGCATCTGTAAAGAGATTGACAGAAGGAAAGCAACCGGAACGATTCAGATATATTCCATATCATTCCATCGGGAAAAAAGAGGGAGTTATGCCTGCATTTCGCATGGATAAGATACAGATCATACGGAATGGATACAGGATAAATGTAGAACATCCATTAGTGGCGGTATGTGAAGAAGAATTAGGGTCAGAAAATTATCAGATGATCATAAATCCAGATATATTGGCAGGAGGAAAGAAAAATGGTGATAAAAGTAGCAGTTCCACATCAGTTTAAATTGAAAGTAATTCCGGATTTGAAGACACTCTTTTTTGTGGACAGAAAAGACATTCATTACATAGGCGGATCGGATATTCTGCCTGCACCTTTAGAGGCGGCGGCAGAAAAGAAAGCAATCAAAGACCTTGGGACAGAAAAAGATGAAAATGCAAGGAAAATACTGATTGAACATAATTTGCGCCTGGTGGTATATATAGCAAAGAAATTTGACAATACAGGAGTGGGGGTAGAGGATCTGATATCCATAGGAACGATTGGTCTTATAAAAGCAATTAATACATTTAATCCTGATAAAAATATCAAACTTGCAACCTATGCATCCAGATGTATTGAAAATGAGATATTAATGTATTTGCGGAGAAATAATAAAACGAGAATGGAAGTATCGATAGATGAACCGCTGAATGTAGACTGGGATGGTAATGAGCTGTTGTTATCAGATATCCTGGGGACGGAAGAAGATGCGATTTATAAGGATTTAGAGAATGAAGCAGAAAAGAAGGTGCTCATCAGAGCTATTGGACATCTGTCTGGAAGAGAGCAGATGATCATAAGAATGAGATTTGGACTTGGAACGGAGGATGGAGAAGAAAAGACTCAGAAAGAAGTAGCGGATATGCTGGGGATTTCCCAGTCCTATATATCCAGACTGGAGAAAAAGATTATGCAAAGATTGCGTCGGGAGATGGTGAAGTATTCATGAAAATATGATACAATAAAAAGAAAAAAGGGGTTGGTCATATGAGACTTAGCTTTTTTGGAGCAGCCCATGAAGTGACTGGAAGCTGCCATCTTCTTGAAGCGTGTGGAAAGAATATTCTGATTGACTGTGGAATGGAACAAGGACCGGATCTTTATGAGAATCAGGAACTTCCTGTTACACCGGGAGAGGTAGATTACATTCTTCTGACACATGCACATATCGATCATTCGGGAAATATTCCGTTATTGGTTAAAAAGGGATTTTCAGGAGAGATTATTACAACATTTGCAACGGCAGATTTGTGCGATATCATGTTGCGTGACAGTGCCCATATTCAGGAATTTGAGGCGGAATGGAGAAACCGGAAGGCAAGACGAAGCGGGGAACCGGAATACGAACCGATTTATACGGTTGCAGATGCAGATGCGGCGACCAAGCTTCTGGCACCTGTGGATTACGGTCAGAAGATTACATTGTGTGACGGAATAGAAGTCAGATTTAATGATGTAGGGCATCTTCTGGGATCCGCAAGTATTGAAGTGTGGGTAACAGAAGGAGAAGTTTCTAAAAAGATCGTATTTTCCGGAGATGTGGGTAACAAGAATCAACCGATCATCAAAGATCCGCAGCTGGTAAAAGAAGCAGATTATGTAGTGATCGAATCTACATATGGAGACCGGACACATGGAGAGGATATTCCGGATTATGTCGGCGAATTTACAAGAATTTTACGGGAAACATTCCAAAAAGGAGGCAATGTAGTAATCCCATCGTTTGCGGTAGGACGTACGCAGGAAATCCTGTATTTTATCAGAGAGATAAAAGAAAAGAATCTGCTTCCGGAATTCCCGGGATTTGAAGTGTATGTAGACAGTCCGCTGGCAATTGAAGCGACCAATGTGTTTAATAAAAATGTCAAAGGATGCTTTGATGAAGACGCAATGGCGCTTGTCAATCAGGGAATTAACCCACTGTTGTTCCAGGGACTCAAGACAACGATTACCAGTGATGAATCCAGACAGATTAATTTTGATACGAAACCTAAAGTAATCCTGTCTGCTTCCGGTATGTGTGAGGCCGGACGTATCAGGCATCACTTGAAACATAATCTGTGGCGGCCGGAATGTACCATCTGTTTTGTTGGATATCAGGCAGTGGGAACGCTTGGAAGAAAGCTGATCGAAGGTGCACAGAGTGTGAAATTATTTGGTGAGAACATCACGGTCAACGCAAAGATAGAAGTGTTAAGGGGAATCAGCGGACATGCAGATATGAATGGACTGTTAGACTGGCTCGCAGGATTTGAAAAGGTACCGGACCGTGTGATGGTTGTACATGGTGAGGATACAGTGACGGATCATTTTGCTGCGCTTGTAGAAGAGCAATTTGGCTGCCCGGCATTTGCACCGTATTCCGGAGGTTCCGCAGATCTTGCGACAAATGAGATCATTACCATTGGTCAGAAGATTCCGAAGAAGGCAGAAGAAAAGCCGAATAAGATTAAAAGTGCATCTGCATTTAACCGTCTGGTGGCAGCAGCCAAACGTCTGTTAAATGTAGTATATAAGAACGAAGGAATTGCCAATAAAGATATGGCAAAATTTGAAACACAGATCCAAAATCTGGCAGACAAATGGGACAGATAACCGACGCCAGACCGGATGTCAAGGAGTAAAAGTTTTTTTAATTTTATAAGAATCCGCATAAGCCTGTGCGATATGGAGAATCATTTTACTAGAAACTGATAGAGAAGATTCTGACAGGAGGTTCGCAATGGCACAGGGAAAAGTAGAAATATGTGGTGTGAATACAGCAAAGCTTCCGATCCTGAATGAAAAGGAGAAGGAAGCTTTGTTTGTGCGTATTAAAGCGGGAGATCAGGAAGCGAAAGAAGAATATATCAAAGGTAATCTAAGACTTGTCTTAAGTGTAATAAGGAGGTTCGGTGCAAGTGGAGAAAATCCGGATGATCTGTTCCAGATTGGCTGTATTGGCCTTATTAAAGCAATCAATAATTTTAATACAGAATTAGAGGTAAAATTTTCCACTTATGCAGTACCTATGATTATCGGAGAAATCAGAAGGTACATGAGAGATAATAATTCCATAAGAGTCAGCCGGTCACTCAGAGACACTGCATACAAGGCAATTTATGCTAAGGAAAACTATATGAAGAAGAATCAGAAAGAGCCTACAGTACAGGAAATCGCTGAGGAGATCGGAATATCCAAAGAAGATATTGTATTTGCACTGGATGCAATCCAGGTACCTATGAGCCTTCAGGAACCGGTGTACAATGATGGAGGAGATGCACTCTATGTAATGGATCAGTTAAGTGATCAGACGAATAAAGAAGAAAAGTGGATAGAAGATTTATCATTGGAAGAAGCAATGAAACATCTGGGAGAGAGGGAACGGTATATTATAAAGCTTCGGTTTTTTCAGGGAAAAACACAGATGGAGGTTGCAGATGAAATACAGATATCACAGGCTCAGGTGAGCAGACTTGAAAAGAATGCGTTGAAAACAATGCGCCAGTACCTTATCTAAGGGCTGGCGTATCGCTTTGTGTGTCATGTATATGACAAAAAAGTCTGATAGATTTTTTTAGTATTGCATTTTTGACAGTCTCATACTATGATATTTGCAGGAGGGATTTGTATAATGAAAGCTTGTATATTTGACCTGGATGGAACATTAACAAATACATTGGAATCTATGACATATTCTGTGAATCTGACACTGAAGGAGATGGGGCTCTCCCAGATTACAAAGGATCAGTGCAGAATGTTTGTCGGAAACGGAGCAAGAGTTCTGATCGAAGAATCTCTGAAAGTGTCGGGGGATCCTAAGGCTTCAAGAATTGAAGAAGGAATGAAAATTTACGGACGTATATTTGATCAGAATTGTACATATCATGTAACACTTTACGAGGGGATTCCGGAGATGTTAAAAGCATTGAAAGACAGAGGAATCCATCTGGCAGTCCTTTCGAATAAGCCGGACCGTCAGACGGTAAAGGTTGTAAAAGAAATCTTTGGAGATAACATTTTTGACTATGCACAGGGACAAAAAGACGGCATCCGCAGAAAACCAGAACCGGACGGAGTCTGGTATCTGATGGAGCAGATGCAGGTATCGAAAGAAGAATGTCTGTATATCGGAGATTCGGAAGTCGATGCGGCAACCGGAAAGAATGCAGGCCTTAAGACAATAGGTGTGCTGTGGGGATTCCGGGACAGGAAAACGTTAGAAACTGCGGGAGCAGATCATCTGATCGAAAGACCGGAAGAACTGTTGCAGTTTGTGTAATATTACGATAAGGGAGGTTGAGATGTATGTACGAATATGATGAAGAATGTCTGAAGACCTTTATCCTGAACCAGGGACAGCTGTTTGACGAACCAGTTGCTGAGACTTTAGAAGAGGCTGAGGCTTTTCTGGAGGATTGTATGGCTTCTATCGTAGACAGCATTGAAGAAGTTAAAGAATTCCTGGATCAGGAGGGAATGGATATCAGCGGAATGTCTGATGAAGAGATCGAAGAGGCATCGGAAGTATTTGCACTTCCAGATGGACGTTATCTTATCGTTGAGGGTTAAGATCAGAACAAGAACAAAAGAGAGCAAAAGAAAAAGCCGCGACTACTTTGTAGTTTCGGCTTTTTTTAGTGCGTTTTCAATGGCCTGAACAATCAACTGGGAAGTATAAGGAGTATCGGAAGAATACTGTATATTCTCAAGAGACTGTTTTTTATAGACCTGTTCGGCAATATCTTCAATCGCCGGTTCGATAAAAGGGTACATGGTTGTGATGGAATCATTCAGATTCGTAAAACGGATTGAATTGATATGCGTTTCATCCACTGTGACCTCAACTTCTAAAGCAGTATTATTCAACGTAATATCGGAAGTGTAGATTCCGGGAGTGTAGATCTTCTTATCATTGGATCCGGAATGGTGTCCGGGACGGAACATGAATATCAAAAGCAGGATCAGAACAATGGTTAATACTGCAAAAATAACGGTATAGATGATTTCCTTCATGTGAAGTACAACAATTTTGGTTTTGGAACTCATAGCGAGACCTCCTGGTATTTTATTTCAAAGATTGTTTTATTTTCTATAATGTATGAAAAAAGTGGAAGGATTATTCATTTAATTTTTCCGTGACAAATGGGAAAGGTTCTTGTAGAATGGTAAAAGAAATGGAAGGTGAAGAATTATGTTTATTATTGCAGGACTTGGGAATCCTACACTTCAGTATGAAGGAACCAGACACAATGTAGGATTTGATGTCATAGATATGCTGGCGGACAGATATAATATTTCTGTAGATGGAAGAAAAGGAAGAGCGCTGGTCGGAAAGGGAATCATTGAGGGTCAGAAAGTGCTTCTGGTAAAACCGCAGACTTACATGAATCTCAGCGGGGAAAGCTTAAGAGAACTGGTCAATTATTATAAGATCGATGAAGAACATGAACTTCTGGTGATCTATGATGATATCAGTCTGGATGTGGGACAGCTAAGGATCCGTAAAAAAGGAAGTGCCGGAGGGCATAACGGAATCAAGAATATCATTGCCAATCTGGGAACGGATGTATTTCCGAGAATCAAGATCGGGGTAGGTGAGAAGCCGAAGAAATATGACCTGGCGGATTATGTGCTGGGACATTTTTCAAAAGAAGACCGTGAATTGATGGAAGAAGGTTATGACCGCGCAGACCATGCGGTGGGAATGATCTTAAATGGAGAGATCGAGGCTGCCATGAATCAGTATAACAGGAAAGTAAAGCCTAAGGAGGCATAAAAGATGCAGGGCTTAATCGGGCCGTTAAAAGAACTGGCAGAGTTTGAAGAACTCTGCAAGAATAAGAAAAAAGATGTGGGAATGATCCGTGTGTGCGGATGTGTGAATTCCCAGAAATCTCATATGATGTATGCACTTGGCGATGGCTGTAAATATAAAGTCATCGCCTGTTCCAGTGAGACAAAAGCAAAACAAATCTATGAAGAATACCGTTTCCTGGACAGTAATACGTATCTGTATCCGGCGAAAGATTTTCTCTTCTATCAGGCAGATATCCGAAGTAAAGAACTGGTAAAGCAGAGAATGGAAGGAATCCAGGCAGTGCTTTCGGGTGAACCGGTAACGGTTGTGACAAGCCTGGACGGCTTCATGGATCATCTGGCACCGAAGGAAAGTATTGCGGAAAAAGTACTTAAGGTACAAAATGACAGCGTTCTCAAATTGGATGAGATGGCAGAGAAGCTTTCGGTTATAGGTTATGACCGGGAAGTGCAGGTGGAAGGACCTGGACAGTTTGCGGTACGTGGAGGAATCCTGGATATCTATCCGCTGACGGAAGAACTTCCGGTGCGTATCGAACTCTGGGGAGATGAGGTGGATTCCATCCGTACGTTTGATGTGGAGAGCCAGCGGTCGATCGAAAATCTGATGGATATTGTAATCTATCCGGTGGTAGAATTCCCACAGAATGGTGAGAAGGGTGTCTCGTTTCTGGATTATTTTCCACCGGAGGATACGATCCTTTTTCTGGATGAACCGGTACGTCTTGTGGAGCGTGGACAGAATATTGAAGATGAATTCATGGAAGCACAGAAGAAACGTCTGGAAAGCGGATATGATTTGGAAGAGGAAGAAGCAAAAATCTTTCCGGTCACTGAGATCCTGAAAAAGATCAATTGTTACAGTAGTATCGGATTCTATGCACTGGGGATGAAATGCAAAGGACTGGAAGTGAGAGAGTCTTATGAGATCCAGGCGAAAAGTGTGAATCCGTATAATAACAGTTTTGAAATGCTGACACAGGATCTGAAACGGTTAAAAAGAAATGGATACAGGGTAATTCTGTTGTCAGGTTCCAGGACCCGTGCGAAGCGTCTGGCGGAAGATTTAAGAGATTATAATCTGAGCAGTTATTACAGTGAAGATCTGGACCGGGAAGTGAAGCCGGGAGAGATCATGACGGCATACGGATATATCGCAGAAGGTTATGAATATCCGATGCTCAAATTCACTGTGATCGCAGAGTCGGACATTTTCGGCAAACGGAAAAAGAAGAAAAAGAGAAAGACATATGAAGGCCGTAAGATCCAGAGCTTTTCGGAACTGAAACCGGGAGACTATGTGGTCCATGAGAATCATGGTGTCGGGGTCTATCAGGGGATCGAGAAGATCGTCGTAGACAAGATTTCGAAGGATTATATGAAGATTTCGTATGCACAGGGCGGAAATCTTTATATCCCGGCAACGCAGCTGGATCTGATCCAGAAATATGCAAGTGCCGATGCCAAGAAACCGAAACTGAACAAGTTAGGGACGCAGGAATGGAACCGGACCAAGACAAAGGTGCGCGGTGCGGTAAAAGAGATTGCAAGGGATCTGGTGAAGCTGTATGCGGCGAGACAGGAACAGGATGGTTATGTCTATGGAGAAGATACTGTCTGGCAGCGGGAATTTGAAGAGATGTTCCCGTTTGAAGAGACAGAAGACCAGATGATGGCGATCGAGGCTGTGAAAAAAGATATGGAAAGCCACAAAATCATGGACCGTCTGGTCTGTGGCGATGTCGGATTCGGAAAAACAGAAGTTGCGATCCGTGCGGCATTCAAAGCAGTACAGGAGAGTAAACAGGTGGTCTATCTGGTTCCGACAACAATCCTTGCACAGCAGCATTACCGGACGTTCGTGCAGCGTATGAAAGACTTTCCGGTGCGGATCGATCTGATGTGCAGATTCCGCACGCCGGCGCAGCAGAAGAAGACAGTCGAGGATGCGAAAAAGGGGCTGGTAGATATTATCATCGGAACACACCGAGTGTTAAGTGAAGATATGAAATTCAAGGATCTCGGGCTTCTGATCATTGATGAAGAGCAGAGATTCGGAGTACAGCACAAAGAGAAGATCAAGAAATTAAAGGAAAATGTAGATGTACTGACGCTTACGGCAACTCCGATCCCGAGAACCCTTCATATGAGCCTGATCGGAATCCGTGACATGAGTGTGCTGGAAGAAGCGCCGAACGACCGTATGCCGATCCAGACGTATGTCATGGAATATAACGATGAGATGGTACGTGAGGCAATTGAACGGGAATGCGCAAGACAGGGACAGGTATATTATGTCTACAACCGCGTGGAAGATATTGATGAAGTGGCAGGACATGTGCAGAAACTGGTGCCGGATCTGACGGTTGCCTATGCACACGGACAGATGCGGGAACACGAACTGGAACGGATTATGTATGATTTCATTAATGGTGAGATTGATGTACTGGTATCTACAACAATCATAGAGACCGGACTGGATATTTCCAATGCGAATACGATGATCATCCACGATGCGGATCGTCTCGGCCTTTCACAGCTTTATCAGCTGCGTGGGCGTGTCGGACGCTCTAACCGCATGGCATATGCATTCCTTCTATACCGGAGAGACAAGATGTTAAAAGAAGTGGCTGAAAAGAGACTGGCGGCCATCCGCGAGTTTACGGATCTTGGTTCGGGATTCAAGATCGCAATGCGGGATCTTGAGATCCGCGGAGCAGGCAATCTTCTAGGAGCAGAACAGCATGGACATATGGAAGCAGTCGGATATGACCTTTACTGTAAGATGCTGAACGAGGCGGTGAAGCAGCTGAAAGGCGAGATGGAAGAAGAGGAGACATTTACAACGACGATGGATCTGAATGTGGATGCATTTATTCCGGCTTCGTATATTCCGAATGAATATCAGAAACTGGATGTTTATAAACGGATCGCTGCAATCGAAAACAGAGAAGAGATGGAAGATATGACAGAAGAACTGATCGACCGTTTCGGAGATATTCCGAAGAAAGTAGAAAAGCTTCTGGAAGTAGCGGCTCTGAAGGCACAGGCACATCAGTTGTATGTAACGGCGGTCGAGCAGAAAGGCGAGGTTTACACATTTACCATGTATGAAAAAGCAAAAGTACATCCGGAGCGGATTCCGAAGCTGATTGAAGATTTTCGTGGCGAGCTGACGTTCAAAGCGGATGGGGTGCAGCCATGCTTTATCTATGAGAAGAAGAGAAGGAATCTGAAAGAGAAGCAGACAGACGCATTGGAAAGTACAAAAAATGTGTTAAATGGGTTGAAAAGATTGATAGGCGAAGAAAAAAGCGGTATAATTGACCCATTAAGCAAATAAAGGCAGGTTAGGATAAATGAAAAAAAGAGCATTAATATTAGCACTGGCAGGAATTATGGCAGCATCACTTATCGGATGTGGATCACTGAAGGACGATGCAGTAGTCGTAAAAGCAGGGGATGAAGAGATTACGGCAGGTGTTGCAAATTTCTATGCAAGATATACACAGGCTCAGTATGAAACATACTTTGCAAGCTATCTCGGCGGTGATGATATGTGGAGCAGAAATGCATCAGACGGCAAGACATATGAAGAGTCTATCAAGAAGACACTTCTGGATGATCTGAAGAATATGGCTCTTCTGGAAGAACATATGAAAGATTATGATGTGAAGCTTACAAAGACCGATAAAAAAGCAATCAATGATGCAGCAAAAGAATTTGACAAAGCCAATTCACAGAAGAAAAAAGACAAGGTGTCCGGTTCTAAGGAAAATGTAAAACGTGTCATGACACTGATGGCGATCGAACAGAAAATGCGTGCGGCAATTGTAGCAGATGCGAATGTGAAAGTAACGGATGAAGAAGCGACACAGAAGCATATGCAGTATGTAGAATTTGATTATAGTACAACATCTGATTCTTCAAGCTCATCAGATACTACAGTATCCGAAGCGGAAAAGAAAAAAACCAAAGAGACGGCAGAGGCATTTGCCAAAGGTGCAAAGACAGCAGAAGATTTTGCTGCGTATGCAACGGAACAGGGAACAGAAGCCAAAGATGCCACGTTTGATTCGGATTCAGTAAGTCCGTCTAAGGAAGTCGTAAAAGCAGCAGACAAATTAGGAGAAGGCGAGACGACGGATGTGATCGAAGGTGACACTGCATGCTATGTGGCAAAAGTTACAAGCCTCAATGATAAAACGGCTACAGAGACTAAGAAACAGTCCATGATCACAGATAAACAGGATAAATACTATAAAAAAGTATTAAAGAAATGGAAAAAAGAAGAAAAGATTACAGTCCATAAAGGTAGCTGGAATAAGATTAGCTTTACAAAACTGAGTGTGAAAGCCAAAGACACAAGTACAACCGGAACAAACAGTACTTCTGGTAACTAAGAGGATTAAAATAATGGGCAGCATCCATCGGGTGCTGCCCATTATTTTGTGATCACTATGTGTTCGGAAGAAGCAGCAGGTGGCGGTTCTGTAGATACCATAGTATACAAGAAGAGCTGCCAGCGGCAGCTCTTGAAGATTTTATTTCATGAAAGTAGATACGATCTCGTTGACGAGCTTGCCGTCAGCTTTTCCCTTTACTTTAGGCATCAGGTTCTTCATGATCTTGCCTTTATCCTTTGCGGTAGGAGCATCCAGTCCCATCTCTGCAAGAACAGAAGCAACGACTTCTTTGATCTCTGCTTCATCCATCATCTTAGGAGCATACTGTTCCAGAACAGCCAGACGCTTGTTGCATTCTTCGATGATCTCTGTACGATCTGCAGGAGTCATATCCAGGGTCTCTTTTGTCTGCTTGATCTCTTTTAAGATTACCTGAGTCTCTTCTTCCGGTGTCAGGTCTTCGCGTTTGTCGATTGCTTTATTCTTAAGAGCTGCAAGCAGCATGGATAAAGTTTCCTTTGTGTCTTTGTCTTTGGCTTTCATGGCTTTGACCATATCAGCACGTACTTCATCAATTTTACTCATGATTCATTCCTCCTAATATTTTCTTCCAACTATTATACAAAACTATTGAAAAAATATCCAGTCTAATATCTGCATGAATAATTCCTTGCTGTTTTCAGCATACTAGCCATATGTTAGAAAATATGGAAAAAACAGAAAAATCAGGAGGAAGATAAATGCTATGAAGGCAACAGGAATCGTAAGAAGAATCGATGATCTGGGGCGTGTGGTCGTGCCAAAAGAGATCAGAAGGACACTGAGGATCAGGGAAGGCGATCCGCTGGAGATATTTACAGACAGAGAAGGTGAGATTATTCTGAAGAAATATTCACCGATCGGGGAACTGTCTGCATTTGCAAAGCAGTATGCGGAAAGTCTGTCGCAGGTTCTGGAATGCCTGGTGGGGATCTGTGATATGGATCAGGTAGTGGCAGCAGCGGGAAATGGAAAGAAAGAGATTCAGGATGAAGATATTACGGGAGAGCTTGGAGAATTTCTGAAAGAACGAAAAACACGGAATGCCAAAGCCGGGGAAAAAAGATATGTACCGATCGTGAGTGTATCAGAACCTTATAAACAGGAGGTGATCAGTCCGATTCTGTGTGCAGGTGATGTGATCGGTGCGGTTTTTCTGCTGAATCAGGAACGTACGGACAGATTCAAAGATACAGAGCTTTGTCTTGCGGAATATACGGCAAAGGTTCTGGGCAAACAGATGGAACAATAGGACGATTGTAAACAAAAATAAGCGCATAAATCAGATGCTTCCTTCATAATCTGTGATAGATGAGGAGGGAAAGCATGGGAAAAAAGGGACAAAATGAAGTGTGGATCATGTGGATACTGAAATCTCTTCTGGCAGCATATGTAGTGACCGGAATTCTTTTGATGATACTGGCAATGGCGCTGTATAAATTCGAACTTACGGAAGAAGCTGTGACAGCAGGGATCACAGCGGTCTATCTGCTCTCTACATTTGCCGGTGGACTTGTGGCGGGTAAACTTGCAAAGATCAGACGTTTCTTTTGGGGAATTGTACTTGGGATTCTGTACTTCGCATTTCTGTTACTGATTACATGGGGAATCTATCGTACATTTCACGGAAGTGGAACAGAGATTCTGATGACATTTGCGCTGTGTGCGGGAGGTGGTATGGCAGGCGGAATGATATCCTAAGAAAAAGATTGCGAAACCTATGTCGAAATGTTATAATAACGTAAGTTAAGCAATAGTAAGGAGGGATACGAACATGAAACATGTAAAATCATTGAATAAACCTATGAACAGCAATCTGAAAAAAAGCGGATGCGGCGAATGCCAGACATCATGCCAGTCAGCATGTAAGACATCCTGTACAGTAGGAAACCAGACTTGCGAACAGAGCAAATAATTTAAAAAGATATGGGATACTTGGGACAGCGGTCTTTAGGGTCCGCTGTTTCTTGTTGCCATGCATGTGACGAAAAGGTCCGGTGGACCTTTTTTAGTTGTCTGCGGAATTGTTTTTTGATTATTTGACAACATATGGTTTTTGACGGGTAGAAAGATAACGGGAAATTCCCGATATGAAATAAGAAAAATGAGAAAGGGGTACCAAAGGATATGATTCATCAGTACCGTAATAATGGATATAATATCGTTATGGACGTGTACAGCGGATCTGTACATGTGGTAGATGATGTCTGTTATGACGTGATCGCGGAAGTGAACAAGTCAGAAACAGAACCAACTGCCGAATCGTTAAAAGAAGCGGATGTAAAAGAAAAGCTTTTACAGACACTTGGAAACAAATATGAAACATCCGACATTGAAGATGCATTATCAGACGTGATCGAACTGACAGAAGGCGGTCAGTTATTTGTAAAAGATACATATGAATGCATGATCGAAGAAGTAAAGAAGAGAAAGACAGTTGTAAAGGCACTGTGCCTGCATATTGCACACGACTGTAACCTTGCTTGCAAATACTGTTTTGCAGAAGAAGGGGAATATCATGGAAGACGAGCACTTATGAGCTATGAAGTCGGTAAGAAAGCGCTGGACTTCCTGATCAAGAATTCTGGCAACCGCCGTAATCTGGAAGTAGATTTCTTCGGCGGGGAGCCTCTGATGAACTGGCAGGTGGTAAAAGATCTGGTAGCTTACGGAAGAGAGCAGGAGAAGATACATAATAAGCATTTCCGTTTTACAATCACAACGAACGGAGTGCTGTTAAATGATGAAATTCAGGAATTTGTAAATAAAGAAATGGACAATGTAGTGTTGAGCCTGGATGGACGTAAAGAGATCAATGATCAGATGCGTCCGTTTAGAAATGGAAAAGGAAGTTATGATCTGATCGTTCCGAAGTTCCAGAAACTTGCAGAAAGCAGAAATCAGGAAAAATATTACATTCGTGGCACATTTACAAGAAATAATCTGGATTTCTCCAATGATATCATGCATTTTGCAGACCTCGGATTCAAACAGATGTCGATTGAACCGGTTGTTGGAGATGAAAGTGATCCGTATGCGATCAGGGAGGAAGATCTTCCTAAGATCAGGGAAGAATATGATAAGCTCGCCAAGATGATGATCGAACGCGAGAAAGAAGGAAAAGGCTTCAATTTCTTCCATTTTATGATAGATTTAAATGGTGGACCATGTGTGGCAAAACGTTTATCCGGTTGTGGATCCGGAACAGAGTATCTGGCTGTTACACCATGGGGAGACCTCTATCCATGCCATCAGTTTGTCGGACAGGATGATTTCCTGATGGGTAATGTGGATGATGGAATCGTGAAGCCGGAGATTGCTGACGATTTCAGAAGCTGCAATGTGTATTCCAAAGATAAATGCAGAAACTGCTTTGCAAAATTCTACTGTAGCGGCGGATGCATGGCAAACTCTTATAATTTCCATGGTACGATCCATGATACTTATGAGATCGGCTGTGAGATGCAAAGAAAACGTGTAGAGTGTGCGATCATGATGAAGGCAGCACTTGCAGATGAAGAATAATATTTCGAGAGGATGTGTAAGAGAACGATGAAGAAGTCAAAAAGCATACTGAGTCTGCTTCTGGCTGTAATTCTCATCGTCGGACTTGGATTTACTGTGATCACAGGAATTGGCAAATCTAAGTCCGGTGCGATGAAAAACATCAAACTTGGTCTGGATCTTGCCGGTGGTGTAAGTATTACCTATCAGGTAAAAGATAAGAATCCGACCAAAGAAGAGATGAGCGATACGATCTACAAACTGCAAAAGCGTGTAGAACAGTACAGTACAGAAGCAAGTGTATACCAGGAAGGAAATGACCGTATTAACATTGAGATCCCTGGTGTTACAGATGCCAATAAGATTCTGGATGAACTTGGAAAACCAGGTTCCCTTTCATTCCAGACAGCGGATGGAGAAACAGTTCTTACGGGAACAGATGTTAAGAGTGCGTCTGCGAAAACCGGTCAGGATAACATGGGGAATAAAGAATATTCTGTAGAGTTGAATCTGACCAAATCAGGTACCAGCAAATTTGCAACGGCAACGAAAGAAAATATCGGAAAACAGATTGCGATCATCTATGATGGTGAGACAATCTCAAGTCCGGTCGTACGGTCTGAGATCACAGGTGGACAGGCCTATATTACAGGCGACTTCACTTATGAAGAAGCAGATAATCTGGCATCTACGATCCGTATCGGTGGACTGAAACTTCAGCTTGAAGAGCTGCGTTCCAATGTAGTAGGAGCACAGCTTGGAGAACAGGCATTGAATACAAGTTTAAAAGCCGGTATTATTGGTCTGATCCTTGTATTCCTGTTCATGATCTTTGTATACAGACTTCCGGGACTGGCATCAAGCCTTGCGCTGGTCATCTATACAGAGATCGTACTTGTAATATTGAATGCGTTTGATGTAACGCTGACCCTTCCGGGTATTGCCGGTATCATTTTAAGTATTGGTATGGCAGTAGATGCGAATGTTATCATCTTTGCCCGTGTACGTGAAGAGATGGCAAGAGGAAGAAGTGTAAAAGTATCCTTAAAATCAGGATTCCAGAAAGCTATGTCAGCAATTGTTGACGGTAATGTGACAACACTGATCGCGGCTGCGGTTCTGTGGTTTAAAGGTTCCGGAACAGTCAAAGGATTTGCGCAGACTCTGGCAATCGGTATTGTGGTATCAATGTTTACAGCACTGGTGATTACACGTATGATCGTGTTTGCGTTCTATGGAATCGGAATTCGAAAAGAGAGTCTGTATTACCATAAGATGAAAGAAAGAAAGCCAATCAACTTCCTTGGCAAGAAGAAAGTGTTCTTCAGTATTTCTATTGCAATGATCCTTGCAGGATTCGTGGTTATGGGAGTACATTCTGCCCAGGGTAACGGGGCATTGGCTTACAGTCTGGATTTCAAGGGCGGAACATCTATGAATGTGAAGTTTGACAAAGATTATTCAATCGATGAGATTGATAAAGAGATCGTTCCTGTTGTAGAAAAAGTGACAGGAGATCATAATATCCAGACACAGAAAGTATCCGGAACAAAACAGGTAGTCATCAAGACAGTAACTTTAAGTTTGTCTGAACGTGAGAAGGTAAATAAGGCACTGGAAGATAATTTTGGTGTAAAAGAATCTGATATCACAGCGGAAAATATCAGTTCAACGATCAGTAATGAGATGCGTCAGGATGCAGTGATCGCAGTGATCGTAGCAACAATTTTCATGTTGCTTTATATCTGGTTCCGTTTCAAAGATGTACGTTTTGCTACAAGTGCGGTGCTGGCATTATTACATGATGTACTGGTTGTACTGGCATTCTATGCAGTATCCAGAATCTCAGTCGGAGGTACATTTATTGCTTGTATGCTGACGATTGTAGGTTATTCGATCAACGCGACGATCGTAATCTTTGACCGTATCCGTGAGGAACTTCCGCTTATGAAGAGAAATACAGATCTGTCAGAACTTGTAAATAAGTGTATTACACAGACACTGACAAGAAGTATTTATACTTCACTGACAACATTTATCATGGTTGCGGTACTGTTTATTATGGGTGTAAGTTCTATTCGTGAGTTTGCAGCACCTCTGATGGTAGGTATCGTCTGCGGTGGATATTCTTCTGTATGTGTTACAGGAGCACTGTGGTATGTAATGAAGACGAAAGTCGGCAAAAAAGCACAGCCAAAGAAAAAATAGATCATAAAATGATCCGGGAAGCAGTTATGCCTATTGACAGGGCATAACTGCTTTTTTTAAAATAGAAACATAATATTCTGACGGACAGATACAAAGGGGATAAAGATAAATGGAACGATGGGTTCTGCTGCGCAAAGGTGCAGATTTTGAAGCGATAGGAAAGAAATATCAGATTAGTCCGAGACTGGCATGCCTGATCCGCAACAGGGATGTGATCGGAGAAGAGGCAATCGAACGTTATCTGAATGGAACGATCAGTGATCTGTATGATGGGATGCTGATGAAAGATGCGGATAAGGCGATTGACATTTTGAAAGAAAAGATTGCAGAGGAGAAGAAAATCCGGGTGATCGGAGATTATGATATTGATGGTGTGAATGCGACGTATATTTTGCTGGAGGGGCTGGAACGTCTCGGGGCATATGTGGACAGTGATATTCCGGACCGCATAGGTGACGGATATGGTCTGAATCGGCATCTGATCGACCGGGCTTACGATGCCGGAATCGATACGATCATTACCTGTGATAATGGAATCGCAGCAGCAAATGAGATTGCATATGGCAAAGAACTGGGCATGACGATCATCGTAACGGATCATCATGAGATCCCGTTCGATGAAATAGACGGAGAAAAGATATACAGACTTCCACCAGCGGATGCAGTGATCGATCCGAAGCAGAAGGACTGTGTATATCCGTTCAAGGGACTCTGTGGCGCGGCGGTTGCATATAAACTGATGGAGGCGTTGTGGGAAAGCATGGGGAAAGATTCCACTGATCTGGATGATCTGATTGAAAATGTTGCAATCGCAACGGTCGGTGACGTGATGGATCTGGAGGATGAGAACCGGATCTTTGTCAAAGAAGGACTGCAGATGCTTAAGCGAACGAAGAATCCGGGACTGAAAGCACTGATAGAATGTACAGGAATTGATAAAGAAAGTCTGAATTCTTATCATATAGGGTTTGTTCTGGGCCCCTGTATCAACGCAAGCGGGAGGCTGGATACAGCAAAGCGGGCACTGAAACTTCTGCGGGTGCGTACACAGAAAGAAGCGGATATTCTTGCGGGTGATTTAAAAGCATTAAATGACAGCAGAAAGGATATGACCGAAGAAGCAGTAAAGCTTGCGAAAGAACAGGTGGAGACGACAGATTTATCCGACGACAGGGTACTGGTCATCTATCTGCCGGATTGTCATGAAAGTCTTGCGGGGATTGTTGCGGGAAGAATAAGGGAATGCTATTACAAACCGGTATTCGTACTGACGGATGCAGAGGATGGTGCGAAAGGATCCGGACGGTCGATCGACGGATATCATATGTATGAGGAACTGAATAAATGCAAAGATATCCTGACGAAGTTTGGCGGACACCGGCTGGCAGCAGGACTTTCTCTGGAAAAAGAGAATATCGCAGAATTCCGGAGAAGACTGAATGAGAACTGCACCCTGACGGAAGAAGAAATGAAAGAAAAAGTCACGATTGATATGGAGATGCCGTTCCTTTGTGTGACGGAAGAACTGGTGAAAGAGCTGGAACTTCTGGAACCATTCGGAAAAGGGAATACAAAGCCGATATTTGCCGCACGCGGAGTGACGCTTCTGGGAGCGAGAATACTTGGAAAGAACAGAAATGTACTGAAGATAAAGGCACAGGATGCAAACGGAAGTGTCATAGAAGCCATGCTGTTCCAGAATATGGAAGGATTCTTAAAGAATATGGAAGAGACCTACGGGCGCATGGAGGTGGATGCTCTTTTACAAGGCAGAGGCGGTCATATAAAAATTGCGGTGACTTATTATCCTGATATCAATGAATATATGGGAAAGAGAACAGCGCAGATTGTGATCACACATTACCGTTAAGCTGGTTTCTCTCGTTGCAGGGTGAAAACCATAGATTGAAAATCAGAACGAGTAATGGTATACTTAAAGTTGTATTTTAGACAGAAATGGAGAGAGTATCATGAAACCGATAGAAGAGTATGTAAGAAGTATTCCGGATTTTCCGGAACCGGGAATTATATTCAGAGACGTAACAAGCATCCTTCAGGATGCAGATGGATTACATCTGGCGATAGACCTGATGCAGGAAAAATTAAAAGACGTGGATTTTGATGTGGTTGTAGGACCGGAATCAAGAGGATTTATCTTTGGTGTACCGATCGCATATAATCTGCACAAGCCATTTATCCCAATCAGAAAAAAAGGAAAACTCCCATGCGAGACGGTTTCTGTTGAATATGAACTGGAGTATGGCACAGCCACGATCGAGATGCACAAAGATGCAATCAAGCCGGGGCAGAAAGTGGTTATTATTGATGACCTGATTGCTACAGGCGGAACCAACGAGGCTATGGTGAAGATGATCGAAAGCCTCGGCGGAGAAGTGGTAAAAGCAGTATTTCTGATGGAACTTGCCGGGTTAAAAGGAAGAGAAAGATTAGAAGGATATGATGTGGACGCTGTGATCACATATCCTGGAAAATAAAAAGAGAGAAATCAAGGGAAGGAGGCGTTAATATGTCTGATAAGACAACCTATGAATCACTGGACAACCGGATCGCACCGGAAGCACTGACAGAAGATCACACGAAAGGGCTTGCAGTTGTAGACGGGCATGCGGTAAAATCTCAGGAAGATTATGAGGACCCGAACCGGTTATATGACATGTTAATTGCCCGTATCCGAAAGTATCATCCGTCCACAGATGTTTCTATGATTGAAAAGGCTTATAAGCTGGCGGTAAAGGCGCATGGAGATCAGCGCAGGAAATCCGGAGAACCATATATCATCCATCCTTTGTGGGTAGCGATCATTCTGGCTGATCTGGAGATGGATAAAGAGACGATTGCGGCAGGTATGCTGCATGATGTGGTAGAAGATACAAAGTTTACGGAAGAAGATATCCGGAGGGAATTTGGAGATGAGGTAGCACTTCTGGTAGATGGAGTTACCAAACTGGGAAGACTCTCTTATTCATCGGATAAACTGGAGGTACAGGCAGAAAACCTGCGTAAGATGTTCCTTGCCATGGCGAAGGATATCCGTGTGATCATTATCAAACTGGCAGACCGTCTGCATAATATGCGTACCTTGCAGTTCATGACGCCGGCAAAGCAGAAAGAAAAAGCGAAAGAGACGATGGACATCTATGCGCCGATCGCACAGCGTCTTGGTATATCTAAGATCAAGACGGAACTGGATGACCTGGCACTTAAGTATTCCCAGCCGGAGGTGTTCTATGACCTAGTGAACCAGATCAATGCAAGAAAGACAGAGAGGGAAGAATTCGTAGAGCAGATCGTAGAAGAAGTATCGACACATATGAAGAATGCGAATATCAAAGCAGAGGTCAACGGACGTGTCAAACATTTCTTCAGTATCTATAAGAAGATGGTGAATCAGGATAAGACGGTTGACCAGATCTATGATCTGTTTGCTGTGCGTATCATAGTAGAATCTGTAAAAGACTGTTATGCGGCGCTGGGTGTGATCCATGAGATGTATACGCCGATTCCGGGACGTTTTAAAGACTATATTGCTATGCCGAAGCCGAATATGTACCAGTCACTGCATACGACACTGATGAGTTCGGTCGGACAGCCGTTCGAGATCCAGATCCGTACAGAAGAGATGCATAAGACAGCTGAATATGGTATCGCTGCACACTGGAAGTATAAAGAATCCAATGACGGTAAGAAGAGTGTGGAGGCACAGGAGGAAGAGAAGTTAAGCTGGCTGCGTCAGATCCTGGAGTGGCAGAGAGACATGTCGGATAACAGAGAATTCCTGAACCTGATCAAAGGAGATCTGGATCTGTTTGCAGAGGATGTCTATTGCTTTACTCCGCAGGGAGATGTAAAGAACCTGCCGAATGGTTCAACTCCGATCGATTTTGCTTATGCGATCCACAGTGCGGTCGGTAACAAGATGGTAGGAGCCAGAGTCAACGGAAAACTTGTTAACATTGATTATAAGATTCAGAATGGCGACAGAATCGAGATCCTGACATCCCAGAATTCCAAGGGACCAAGCCGTGACTGGCTGAATATTGTAAAGAGTACCCAGGCAAAGAATAAGATCAACCAGTGGTTCAAGAAAGAGTTCAAGGAAAGCAATATCATCCGCGGTAAGGATATGATTGCGACGTACTGCAGAGCGAAAAGTATCAATGTTGCAAATATCATCCAGCCGAAATATCAGGAGATTGTTCAGAAAAAATACGGATTCAAAGACTGGGATTCTGTATTGGCGGCAATCGGACATGGCGGCTTAAAAGAAGGCCAGGTCGTGAATCGTCTTGCTGAAGAATATGGAAAAGATCACAGACAGGCAATTACCGATGAAGTTGTTCTGGAGAGAGTGGCAGAAGCAGCGAAGAATAAAGTACACATTGCCAAGTCAAAGAGTGGCATTGTTGTCAAGGGAATTGATGATATGGCAGTCCGTTTCTCCAGATGCTGTAACCCGGTACCGGGAGATGAGATCGTCGGATTTGTTACACGTGGAAGAGGACTTTCCATTCACCGAACGGACTGTATCAATATGATCCACCTGTCCGAATCGGAACGTGCAAGACTGATTCCTGCAGAGTGGGAGACCGAAGTGACGGAAAAATCCGGCGGTCAGTATCTTGCAGAGATCAAGATGTATGCGAATGACCAGCAGGGACTTCTGATGGAGATATCCCGAATCTTCACTGAGGGAAACGTAGATGTCAAATCTATGAATGTCCGTACCAGTAAGAAGGGAACGGCAACGATCGAGATGGGATTCATCGTTCACGGCCGTGAAGAATTGGAGCGCATCGTGAAGAAGCTGCAGCAGCTTTCCGGAATCATAGATATAGAAAGGGCAACAGGCTAAAAGTATGAAGATAGAAAAATACGTAGTGGGAATGATCGGTACCAATTGTTATCTGGTGATCAATGAAGAGACAAAGGATACGGTCATGGTTGACCCGGGAGCATATCCGGCAAAATTAAAGAATGCCGTGAAAGAGCAGGGACTGAAGCTGAAGGCTGTACTTCTGACACATGCACATTTTGACCATATTATGGGACTTTCCGATGTGATGGAAGATATAAAAGTTCCAGTATATGTGGAAGAAGCAGATCTACCGATGATGATGGACGGTGAAAGCAATCTGTCTTCTGGTTATATGCGCGGAGGATATCAGTTCGCGGATGCGGTTCCGGTCAGAGACGGACAGCAGCTTCAAATTGCAGGCTTTCAGTTCCGTGTGATCCATACACCGGGACATACACCGGGCGGATGCTGCTATTATATGGAACAGGAAGATGTTCTTTTTAGCGGTGATACATTGTTCCGTACATCCGTCGGACGTTCGGACTTCCCAGGTGGAAGTGCATCAGCACTGGTCCGTTCTGTAAAAGAAAAGCTTTTGATATTACCGGAAGAGACGCATGTATATCCGGGGCATATGGAAGAGACGACGATTGGTTATGAAAAGCGTCATAATCCATTTGTATAATGAACGATAAGAAAAGACAGTGAAAGAAAACGGAATGGAGAAATAGAATGATTCAGATTATATGTAAAAGCGAGTCTTATACTTATAATGCGTATCATATATTAAAGGCTTTTTATCCGTCACAGGAAGTATCCTGTAAGACGGATGAAAAAGCCTCTAATTATGTAATGGTACATTTGCCGGATGATCGTGAAATTTCCGTGGGATTTGAGAACACCGTGGAAATTACTGACACAGCAGGTCGGGATGAAAGCACAGGGAAGATACAGGAAGATTCAGAGAAGGAGAGCCAGAAAAAAGAAAGAAAACGGCAGATTGATCTGAGCCTGTATGATCAGCTGGAAAGGATTACAGGAGAGCCGCTTGCGTGGGGAGTGCTTACGGGAGTGCGCCCGACCAAGCTTGCTATGCAGAAACTGGAAGCCGGATGGAAAAAAGAAGATTATATTAACTGGGCATGGAAAAGTGCGAGAGTGAGAGGAGAAAAAGCAGCTCTTGCATGGGAGATTGCCGAAAGAGAACAGAAAATTTTAAAAGAACTGGATTACGAGAACGGATATAGCCTGTATGTTGGAATCCCGTTCTGTCCATCGGTCTGTTCTTACTGTTCTTTCAGTTCCGGACCACTGGATCGCTGGAAAGAAAAAGTGGATGCATATGTGGATGCACTTTGCAAAGAGCTGGAATTTATCGCAGAACGCTCGAAAAACAAAAAATTAAATACGATCTACATCGGCGGAGGTACGCCGACAACGCTGACGGCAGAGCAGCTGGAACGGCTGATGAGCTGGATCGATGAGAAGTTTTCGAGAGAATACCTGCTGGAATATACAGTGGAAGCCGGAAGACCGGACAGCATTACAGAAGAGAAGTTGAAAGTCATAAAGAATCATGACATTACAAGAATTTCCATTAATCCACAGAGTATGCAGCAGAAGACGCTGGATGTGATTGGAAGAAAACATACCGTAGAAGAGATAAAAGAAGCCTATGCACTGGCCAGAAAGACTGGATTCGATAATATCAATATGGATATCATCGCAGGACTTCCGGGAGAAGATATTTCTGACATGGAAGATACATTGGCACAGATCGCACAGATGCATCCGGACAGTCTGACAGTGCATTCACTGGCGATCAAAAGAGCAGCCAGAATGGAGATGGAGGATTTGAACCGGGATGCGAAAGAGACGCATGAGATCCTTTCCGGCATGATCGAGAGGGCTGCAAAGGCAGCAAAAGAGATGGATCTTTTCCCGTATTATCTGTACAGACAGAAGAATATTGCGGGGAATTTTGAAAATGTTGGGTATGCAAAGGTTGACAAAGCCGGAATATACAATATACTTATTATGGAAGAAAAACAATCTATTATTGCCGCAGGAGCCGGAGCATCGACAAAGATTGTATTGAAGGATCCGATTCCTATGCCGGGCAGTAAAAAGAAGAAAATGACGCGTCTGATCCGTCAGGAGAATGTCAAGGCGGTAGATGCCTACATCGACAGGATCGACGAAATGATAGAACGCAAAGGAGAATGGTTATGGCATTAAAGAAGAAACCGGTTACCGGTATGAAAGACATGCTCCCACGTGAGATGGAGATCCGTGATTACCTGATCGGACTGATCAAAGAGACGTATAAGACATACGGATTCTGTTCCATCGAGACACCATGTGTGGAACATATCGAGAACCTGTGCAGCAAACAGGGCGGAGACAACGAGAAACTGATCTTCAAGATCTTAAAAAGAGGAGAAAAACTGAAGATCGATACAGCAAAAGAAGAAAACGATCTGGTAGACGGAGGACTGCGTTATGATCTTACCGTACCGCTTGCCAGATATTATGCAAACCATTCGAATGAATTGCCGGCACCTTTTAAGGCATTGCAGATTGGTAATGTATGGAGAGCAGACCGTCCGCAGAAAGGACGTTTCAGACAGTTCATGCAGTGTGATATTGATATCTTAGGAGAGCCGGGAAATCTCGCAGAGATCGAACTGATCCTTGCAACGACAGCTATGCTTGGCAAATTAAGCTTCCAGAACTTTACGGTATGTATCAATGACCGTAATATCCTGAAAGCAATGGCTGCTTACAGTGGTTTCCGTGAGGATGATTATGATGAAGTCTTCATCATTCTGGATAAGATGGACAAGATCGGTGCAGAAGGTGTTGCAAAAGAATTAGAAGAGATGGGATATGTAAAGGAAAATGTAGAGACTTATCTTCAGTTATTTAAGGATGTAGCACCAGATGTAACAGGTATCCGTTTCCTGAAAGAAAAACTGGGCGACTGCTTAAGTGAAGAGACAGCAGACAGTATGGAAATGATCATTTCCAGTGTTGAGACCGCAAAAGAATGCGAATTCAATATCAAATTCGATCCGACACTTGTAAGAGGACAGTCTTACTATACAGGAACGATCTTTGAAGTGACGATGGATGATTTCGGCGGATCTGTAGCCGGAGGCGGCCGTTATGATAAGATGATCGGTAAATTCACCGGGCAGGATACACCTGCATGTGGATTCTCAATCGGATTCGAACGAATCGTCATGCTGCTTCTGGAAAATGGATATGAAGTTCCGACTGTAAAAGAGAAGAAAGCATATCTGTTAGAGAAGAAGATGACAAAAGAAGGGCTTTTAAAGGTTATGTCACTTGCAAAGGCAGACCGTCAGGCAGGAAAACAGGTCCTGATCGTCAACATGAAGAAGAATAAAAAGTTCCAGAAAGAACAGCTTACTGAAGACGGTTATACAGAAATCGTGGACTGTTATGCAGATTCCGTGGAAAATTTATAAGATATATAGGAAACAATAAATTACGGCGTAAGGACGTCGGAAAAGGAGATAAAGAAACATGGCAGAATCAATGAAAGGGTTAAAAAGAACCCACAGATGTGCAGAATTATCTGCAGCCAATGTAGGAGAGAAAGTTACCATTATGGGATGGGTACAGAAGAACCGTAATAAGGGCGGTCTGGTATTCGTAGATGTCAGAGACCGTTCAGGTATTATCCAGGTGGTATTCGAAGAAGGAAAATGCGAAGCGGCACTGATCGAAAAGGCAGCTAAGCTTCGTGCAGAATATGTAGTAGCAATCGTAGGAACAGTAGCAAAACGTTCCGGTGCAGTGAATGATCATCTTGCAACAGGAGAGATAGAGGTGATTCCGGAAGAACTTCGTATTCTTTCTGAATCAGAGACACCGCCGTTCCACATCGAAGAGAATTCTAAAACAAAAGAAGAAGTACGTCTGAAATACAGATACCTGGATCTTAGAAGACCGGATCTGCAGCGCAATCTGATGATGAGAAGCAAGGTTGCAACTCTGACACGTCAGTTCCTTGCGGAAGAAGGATTTCTTGAGATTGAGACACCGGTTCTGATCAAAAGTACACCGGAAGGAGCAAGAGATTACCTCGTACCTAGCCGTATCCAGCAGGGACAGTTCTATGCGCTGCCACAGTCACCACAGTTATTCAAACAGTTATTGATGTGTTCAGGATATGACAGATATTTCCAGATCGCAAAATGCTTCCGTGACGAAGATTTACGTGCAGACCGTCAACCGGAATTCACACAGATCGATATGGAGTTATCTTTCGTGGATGTCGATGATGTAATCGAAGTAAATGAAAGACTGCTTGCCAAATTATTCAAAGAAGTACTGGGCGTGGAAGTATCTCTTCCAATCCAGAGAATGACATGGCAGGAAGCAATGGACCGCTTTGGTTCAGATAAGCCGGATATCCGTTTTGGTATGGAACTGACAAACGTAACAGATGTTGTAAAAGACTGTGAATTTGTAGTGTTCAAAAATGCGATCGAAAATGGTGGAACAGTTCGTGGTATCAACGCCAAAGGACAGGGCGGAATGGCTCGTAAGAAGATTGATAAACTGGTTGATTTTGCAAAAGATTATGGTGCAAAGGGACTTGCGTATATTGCAATTCATGAAGACGGAACAGTGAAATCCTCATTTGCCAAATTCATGACAGATGATGAAATGAAAGCTCTGATCGAAGCGATGGGCGGAGAGAACGGAGACTTGTTATTATTTGCTGCAGATAAGAATAAAGTTGTATGGGATACGCTGGGAGCACTTCGTCTGGAACTCGCACGTCAGATGGAACTTCTTGACAAGAATGAATACAAATTCTTGTGGGTAACAGAATTCCCACTTCTTGAGTGGAGCGAAGAGCAGAACCGTTATACAGCTATGCACCATCCATTTACAATGCCAATGGAAGAAGATCTTCAGTATATTGACAGTGATCCGGGAAGAGTCCGTGCAAAAGCATACGATATCGTATTGAATGGTAACGAGATTGGTGGAGGAAGTGTCAGAATCTTTGATCAGAATATCCAGAGCAAGATGTTTGAAGTGCTTGGATTTACAGAAGAGCAGGCACAGGAGCAGTTTGGATTCCTTCTGACAGCATTCAAGTATGGAGTGCCGCCGCACGCAGGACTTGCATATGGTCTGGATCGTCTGGTTATGCTGATGGCAAAACAGGACAGCATCCGTGATGTAATTGCATTCCCTAAAGTAAAAGATGCATCTGATCTTATGACAGAAGCACCGGGACATGTAGATGCAAAACAGCTGGAGGAACTCGGAATTGCGGTTATAGCAAAAGAAGAGAAAAAGGCAGAAGACAAAGAATAAAGTAAAAGCTATATAAAGTAAAAGATGCGGGAAAACCAAAGAGAAGGTTGCTCCCGCACCTTTTTTATCACTATGCGTTCGTAAGGAGCTGCCACTTGCCAAAGCATGCAGGAAAAGTTGTCGGAGTTTTCAAATTAAAAGAAAAATTCAAAAAATTAAAAAAAGCAGTTGACAATACCATATATATACGTTATACTGAATATCGTTCTGATGAACACAAAATAATAAAACATACTTGATGTGCGATAGTAGTACAGTTGGTAGTACGCCACCTTGCCAAGGTGGAGGTCGCGGGT
>OLPO01000393.1_pt1 | contig 36611 bp, 26 predicted proteins | sample 1672831 | NCBI WGS metagenome assembly OLPO01 (sample SAMEA3136728, study PRJEB25190) | human gut metagenome
TTTCACCTCATCATCTATTTATAAAATAATTGTGCAAATTTACATAAAGTATTATACATTAAAACTTTATGATATACGGTGTTTATGTACACCTGATGTTTAATAATCGCATTTTATTCATGTCACTCTCCTCTTTGTTTAACTCCATTTACAGTATAAGGCTATAGACTTATACAGTCAAGAGCTATTATTAAGAATATTTCTAAAATATTTTCATAAAGAATAAGGCTATAGCATTAACATAAAGAAATGTGCTATAGTTATTTAGAGGTGACTATGATAAAAAATAAAATCGTATCCTTACTATCTTTAAATGGCTATAAGTCAAGTGATTATGCAAGATATTTAAATATTGCCCCTCAATCACTTCATACGAAATATGTAAATGATGCATTCAAGCTGTCTGATCTGTTAAAACTTGCAGAAATGAATCATTGCAAACTGTCTTTCACTGATGAAAAAGATAATATAGTAATTTCATTTGATCTGAGTGATTTAAAACAGAATAGCCTAGATAAATAAAGAGTCCTGTTCAGGACTCTTTATCATTATGTCTTTTTATGCCTTTCTTTTTCTTAAGCGTAAGCTCAATGAAACAAAAGCACCAATCAATAACACTGCACCACAGCAGTAGATCATTGTTGATCCTTTACCGCCTGCCTCAAGTGTTAATACAACGGAATCATCTTTTACCGTATATGTAAATTCCGTATTTCCATCATCTGGCAGTCTGATTTCAACTGGTTCTGTCAGCAGACTGTATCCGTCAGGTGACTTCGTTTCAACCAGATAGTAAGATTTAGTGAAATCTGGTTCGGTTCCAGTATATGAAGCTCTCAAAGGTAGATTTGTAAAAGTAATTTCTCCATTGGAATCTGTTGTAAGACTCATCCTGACAGCATTTTCTGATTCAACCGTCTTGTTTACCCAGTCTCCAGTATTCTTATCCATCATGCAGGCAACCATATTTCCCTGATCATCCTTCATGTACAGATCAAATGTTGCTCCTGCCAGTGGATTGTTATCTGAGTCCACTTTTCTGATTTTCAGTTTACCTGCCTGCTTGATACCTTCCTCAATTTGAATCGTTGGCATCTTGTCTCCGTTCGTTTCTGGCATTGTAAAGTAGAATGGATCAGCTTTTGTATAGCCATCTGGAATAACTACTTCTTCAAGTTTATATCTATGACCTGCAATACACTTTTCAAAAATTGCCTTTGTGTCTAATTTTCCACTGGAAGTGATTGTTATCTTCTCAGTAAACGTTACACCAGTATTTGTATCTGTCAGAAGAAATTCTGCACCACTGATTGGTCTGTTGTATTTATCGTATTTCACATATTCTTTTAAATCAGTGTGTGGTATGTTGAATGGATAATCCATAACAGTTATTGACTGTCTCTTGTCTCCATTGTATTTAAATGTCTGATCAGTATCCTTTAAGTACCCTGATGGTGCGGAAATTTCATGTACTACATATGTAGCTCCTTTTTCCAGCAGGCCATCTATTTTATAGTAGCCATTTTCATCAGCTTCATTAAGACCGATAATCAAATTATTCTGCCTGTTAAAGACACCTTTTGAAGTATCAACAGTTAATGTCAGAGTGCTTTGTGATACAGAATTTTTATACAGTCCAATCACAAATCCTACACCATCTACATCCTTCAACTGCTGTCCAGTGTAACCATTTACCTTGCGGATAAACACACCTTCTGTTGTTCCACTCTTGTCCTGCATGAATGCCTGAATAGTATCAGAATAGCTGAATGTATTCTTTTCCCATCTTGCATACAGTATTTCTGATTCAGATGCTCTATACAGTTCGCCACCGTTGCCTGCCTTCTTTGTGAAATCAGCATCCTTATACCATCCTAAGAATGTCAGTCCTTCTTTTGTTGGATTTGGCAGTGTAACTGATGTGTAGTAGTAATTAGCAGTAATAGTATCATTGCTTGACTGGAAAGTATATTTACCATTTTCACTTGCGTGCATTCCAAATGTCTGTTCAAAGAAGCCATGATCATTATCTGCAAGGCTCCAGTTCTTGAAAACCCATGATATCGTATCACTTTCACGAGCATTTTCTGCACCATCAATATTTGTATATGTAATAACAGCTGTCTTGTCATTTGGAACAGGCTGTCCTAGATCAATTTCTGTACCCCAAGGCTGTGTGTTTTTCTGAACTTCTGCAGTCCCATTCCAAGTTCCCTCAGCAGGATTAACTGATACAGTATACAGATTTGTTGACCACACAGCATACAGTGTTACAACAGCATTGTCATCAGCAGTAATATTTGCAGTTGACTTGTTATCCCATGTCGGAACAGTTGCATCTGCATTAGTAGACCATCCCAAGAATGTATGACCTTGCCATGTGAAGCCTGCTTCTGGCAATGACACTCCATCATCATACGTTCTTCCCTGATCATTCATGCTTCCCTGAACAGTTTCAATTGCACCTGCAGGAACATATCCTTGGTTTCCGTCAAACTTAATTGTGTATGTATGAGCTGTCCATCCAGAGTAGACATCAAGATTATTTGTTGAATGCCATTTGTTGTCTTTCCAGTATGTACCTTCATTTGTTGCTGCACCGTTGGCATCAAATACTTTAGAACCGTCTTTTGATTTTCCAGTATAGAATCCTTCAAAAGTATATCCAGTTCTGGAAGCAGTTCCTAAAATATAATAGTTTGGACTGTCATAGGTTACTGTTACCGATGAATCAGTACTGTTATTGAAATTACCGCCAACTAAAGATGCATTAGATCCATTTGCATGTGCTGTCAAAGTATAGTTGTTAGCATTCCAGTGTGCATACAGAGTCAGATCACTTGTATATATCCATTTTCCATCATTATTCCAGTAGGAAGAGTTTCTGATGCAGTTTCCATTCGCATCATATACCTGCACTCCACCGTCTTTGGATGTATACAAACCAGTAAATGTATATCCAGTCTTAGTGAACTTTGAACTTGCTATAGAGTTATTAGCAGTTTCCTCAAGCGTCATAGTGTACTGTTTAGAAGAGATATTTTCAACAGTTCCACCGTTTCCATCAACCGTTAAAGTAAATGTTCCTCTCTTCCAGTTTGCTGTTATGCTTCCGTCTGAATTTCCATAGGAATATCTATTTCCATTCAAGGATCCGCCACCAGACTGTGACCACCCAGTAAAAATATAACCTGCTCTTGTTGGAGTACCCAAGTCAAAAGAATCATTCACTTTTGAAGCAGTCAATGTAGTATTATCTTTCTTTCCATTCCATGATCCACCATTTGGATTTACAGTAACCCTAGACCACGCTGTTTTTATTTCAACTCCTCTATTCTCATAGACACCTGCTCCACTGTACGAATTAACAGAAGATAATTTAAGTCCTGCGTTCAGAGAAATATTCGATAATGAATAGGAGTAATTTGATAAACCTGTTCCATAATAGTCTTTTACATTATTGTTTGCAGATCCATTAACTGTAAAATTTGCAGTACCAATAGATCCATCATCTCTATGAGTTCCTGATGGATCAAAAAAGTTTAAATCCAGATAGTATCCAGGAGTCAGTCCACTTAAACTGACTGTTATTACACGACTTCCAATATCTCCTGAAAGTCCTGCATTTCTGAAATCTACAGAACATGAATACGTTGCGTTATGTGCGTAATCTGTAAATGAATTGGTTGCAAGCACTGCCCAAGATTCAGTGCCACTTTTACCGTCTCCACCCAGTCCATTATAACTGGTTGTATTTATTGACTGTTTGGTTGAGTTTCCTCTTTTGATCGAAACATTGATATGTTCGCCACCTGATACACCTGCTCCAACCCATCCATTCGTTGCTAACTGAGCCTGCCATGAAACACTGCAGTTGCTTGCTGATGCTGCAAACCATATTCTAAATGCTCCAGTATGTGATCCATCCTGCCAAACTCTTCCATTTACCCATCCTGAATAAGTTTCTTTATTCCACTGTATTGAAAAGGCATTATTGACTGCATTTCCATATACAAACGTATTCTTTAAGTTTGATAAAGATTTCTGAGCAGACTGATATTCACTTTCACTGTTGAATAAATAATGATAAGCATTATATGTCTGATCATACAGTTGTGTTGTACTTTCATCCAGATATTTCATTAGCTCTTTATCTGAAGAAATTATATACTTTGCACCGCTATTTTGAATTTTCGCTTTCACATCATCAGAATAATTCAATCCGTATTCTACAACTGCAGCTTTTTCATTGTTGTCTTTAGTTGCTACAAATCTACCACATTCAGAAACCAATGAGGAATCAGCTTTAGATATATCGTAATTTATATCAGAGTCTTTTATTGTCTCTTCTACTGCATTTGAAACAATTTTTCCTGTATGAATTGCAGCAGCAATTGATGTACTGTCAGCTATTTCATAACAGGCAGCTGCATAGTTGGATGTTGCTTTTTTATTCATTTTTTCATCTATAGCACCAACAGATATTACTCCATTAACATTTGCAGGTACATATAACTGTGCAGAACTGTTAAAATTACCTGCAGAAGCTACTACTGTTATTCCATCAGCTACAGCCTGAGACACAAACTGCTTGATAATTGAAGAAGATCCAGTATCAAGTGCAGAAATAGACATATTGATTACATCAACATGCTGTTCTCTTGCATACTGTACTGCTTTGATAATATCTGAAGCATAGCCAGTACCATCATTCTTCATTGCCTTTAATGAAAGAATGACTGCTTTTCCATTCGAGTTGTCTAGAATTGTTCTGGCAACTACAGTACCATGACCGTTTTCATCACTTGCTGTCTTTTCGTCAGTAAAGTTCTTAGATTCAACTGCATAGTCATTAACTCCAGTATCAATTACCGCAACAAGTTTCTTGCCATTCTGCGCACAGTAGTCTTTCAGAGTCATTCCATCTGGAATATTTTCTTTCTCTGAAACTGTGAGTTTTTTTGTATCTCGATATTTTTCAGTTCCGCTTACAGTAAATATTGTATCTGTATTTGCCATTATCTGCTCATTGTTGGCAAATGTTTCATACACTGCTGTCTGAGCAGAATCAGAACTGTCATAATTCAAAACGTATGTCGTATTTCCAATGCGTGTATAATCAATCTGATTATTCGCAAGATCATTTTCCAGTTGTTCCGTATCTGAAACAGACAGGATTGCTTTCGTAGATGGCGTAGCATTTGCAATAGCATCCTGATAAGTCTTCTGCTGATTCAAGAAAACTGAACTTCCAGTAAGTCCAGTTACGATCATCACAAACGCAAATATCAAACACATTGCAAATCGTTTTCTATTCTTTATCATTCAATAACCCCTTTCCTTTTGTTAGATTTATCAAAAAAGAAGCTCATAGAACCTTACTATGAGCTGTCTTTATGTCTATATTTTTACGTTAATGACGTTTCCTTCAGATTCAACATAGTATCCCGGAGTATTTATATAAACATTGCCTTTTGCATATTCAAATCCGTCTGGTGCATATGTTTCAGCAATTCTATATGAGTGTACTTCCTGCATATACTGTCCGATAGAGATCCACCCATTTTCGCCTGCATCTTTTGTTGAAAAGAGAGCAATAGGTGTGTCATCACTCGTTTCGTCCGTTCCGTTAGTATCATAAAGTGTGAACTGGAAATAAATATCATTATCTGCGTATTCCGCAAGTATTGGATTTCCATTTTCATCTTCTTTTCTGAATTGTGCTTTCAAAGTTGGGTCCGTCATAATGATTTCTCCATCCACTAATGAATTTACAGTAAATTCATAATCCTTTGCTCTGTAGTAGCCATATGGATAGCCAATTTCTCTGCATAGATAGTTCTTTGAATAATTCAGATATCTGGATACATCTGCATATCCATTCTGTACATATTCAGGTGAACTTGTATCAACAGTTGCAACTAGAGCATCATCCTCAGATGCACCATTATTCAACAGGTCCCTGTCATAAATAGCTAGTATAAATCCCTGTTCAATACCATCAGGACCTCTGTATGTAGATAGAAGATTTCCATTCTCATCTACCTTCTTTAAATGAATGTTCAAAGGTCTGTCAGAAACTGTTGTCAATTCAACGGTATCATTTACACCGTCATACGTAAGCGTTACATACTTGTCTGTATCTTTGTCATATCCATTTGCAGCTTCTGCTTCATGAACTCTGTATACAATTCCACCAACCAGAGTTGTATATTTTGTTACATCAAAATAGCCTTTTGCTTTATATTCTGCATCATCAGTAACCAGTGTTGTTAATAAAACATCATCATCTGTATTGTCCTGTGTTCCATTTGAATCATAGATTTCAAGTTTAAAAGGCTGTCCCTGTTCATTCACAGTGAGTAGATTGCCCTGATCATCTACTTTTCTTACATGCCATTCAATCTTCTTGTTTGTATATTCTACTTTCATGACAGTATTGTCATATACAGTATTTGGAACTGTAAAACTGACAGTTTCTGTATTTAAATAGTAACCGTCTATGCTCTTGATTTCTTTTACATAGTATGTAGCTCCTGCTTTCAATTTGAAATTATCAGAAAGCATATATGGTTCATCTGTTGTTTCCCATGCAATCAATGGTGTATCCGTTCCAACATTTATATCAGCATGATCATACAGACCTAATGTAACTCCAGAAAGATAAGCTCCAGTATCTTTATCTTTCTTTACAACACTGTAACGAATCGTATTGTCAACTACTGTAAATACAAATGATTCCTGCTTGCGTTTCTTTGCTTCTCCATATGTGGAAGGAACAGTAAATGTTATATCATCTTTTGGATAGTAGTAACCGTCTACACTCACGCTTTCGTGCAGAGTATACCCCTTTCCTCCATCTAGATATTCCTTTGGAATTTCTACTTTATCTGCATCAGAAGAAACTATTTCAGTTAATACTCTTCCATTTTCATCTTTTAACTGTATCGTTGCTCCTGCAATTCTGTTGCCATTTTCATCACGCTTTTCAACATAGTAGTGGATTCCAAAATTTTCTACAACAACAGTTCTTTCATTCATCTGTTCAAGACTTGAACCAGTATTGACTTTAAAGGATACTACTTCATCATTCAGATAATACCCTTTAACTGTGTTCAATTCCTTTACATAATATGTGTTTCCATTCTGCAGATTTGCTTCAATTACATGTGCATTCTGTGTTGTAGTCCAGTTCTCAATTAAATTCTTACAATCCTTGTCTGAATACAGTCCAAGCTCCACTCCTGCAAGTGGAACATTGTTTTCATCTACTTTAAGTACTGAATATTTGATTGGCCGATCTGTCATTTCTACAGTCTGAGTCAATCCAACATTTTCCAGATAGTTGCTTACAGTAAATGATTTTGGCTCTCCAGATAAATAATATCCCTCTGGTGCTTCCGTCTCCACTACAGTATATGTGCATCCTAGCATCAGCTTTTGATAATCAATCTTATGTGGTCCTTTTTCTGTGATCCAAGAGTCGATTTCATTTCCATTTTCATCAATAAGTTTTAATCTGGCCCCAACTACATATTCCCCAGTTTCAGAATCTACTTTTGTAACTTCATAATCCAGTCTTGTATTATCGACTGTGACTGTTACATATCCATTATCAAGAACACTGTCATCTGGTCTGTATGCTGATACAGTAAAGCTGACATCTGATTCTCTCAGATAATACCCATAAGGAACAGCTACTTCATGAATCTTGTATGTTTTTCCCGCTTCCAACAGTGAAGAATCTATATAGTGATAATCTCCATCTGTGATCCATTCGTCTAGGATTGCTCCGTTTTCGTTCTGAAGCTGCAACGTGACACCTGCCAGTGGCAGTCCTGTGTTTGTATCAGTTTTCAGTACTTTATACAGTATCTGTGGCTCAGTCATTCTGACATTCTGATCAGCCTTTTGAGCTTTCACTTCAAATGATACTGGATCTGTTTTATAGAATCCTGCAGGTGCTTCATTCTCAACCAGTACATAATTACCAGGCTGAACATTCTTTACTGTATGAGAACTTCCATCAGTAGTGAAATACTCAATATCAGAACGGGTTCCATTCGCATTTAATCTGTATAAAGTCAGACTGGCATTTGATACTGAATTTCCGTTTTCGTCCGTTTTATCTATTAGTACATTTCCATTGGAACCAGTAATCTTCGCAAGGCTTCTGTATGAAGATGTTCTAGGTGTTCCTCTTGTGATCAGATTCTGATAGGAAGCAGCATACAACACCATTGAATTTCCTACATTTGGAAGATCCTGAGCACCTTTGCAGTTGACTTCAACTGATTTAGTAACATTGTAATCATCTTTATCAATTGTGATCTGAACTGTGTTTCCGTTCTTTTCTGCATCTCCGTCAAATTCATTTTTTGTGATACTTCCATCAGAAGATAGATTTCCATTTACATCTGTAAATGTATATGTTTCTCCAATGATCGCATTGTCAAAATTTATTTCTCTGCCATCTTCTACTTTTGACCCATCCAGATTATAGACAGCATTTCCACTGGAATCAGTGACATGCCATACTACTGTTTTGGAATTTGCTTTAAGCCAGTTGTCAACATCAGCAACAATTGCATTCTTTCTTCTGTCAACTTCACTGTTCATTGAACCAGAGTGAGATGTATTGACTCTATCCCAGAATACAGTACATGGAGCTATGGCATCCCATATAGCTTCCTGTGTTGCCAGATAATCCAACTGATCATTTCGATTCTCATATCCATATCCATAATATGTAATGAGCTGCAGTTTCAGTCTCGTATCTTCATTCCATCCATTCCATGCTTCTGCAGTTGATTCGCCATATACTGCAGCAGTGGTTCCTGATCCTGCAAAGGTTCCTGCCATTGCTTCATATGGCTGAAAGCAGTAAGCAGGTCTTCCCTGATAAAATGCCATACGATATCTGAATGAAGTAGACAGTTCTTTATCTCCCTGAATGTATTGAATATAGTCTGTTGCTACCTTATCAATAGATGTTTCAGCTATTACACTGTTATTGCTTGGTGTAATTTCAGTGGTAAGAGCAATCAGCAAGGCTGTCAGAAACAGTACTATTCGCTTTAATAAAGCTTTTCCTCTTAAATGTCTGCCTTTCCTCGTATTTTTCATATAGAATCCCTTTCCTTCCTCTTGTCAGTCTGTTTTGATATTTGCTTTTTTCTGCTTTCTTTTTCATGCTTCATCTTTATACTGTAGACAAGCATAAGAATAAATGGTGCCAGTATGATCAATGCAAAAATGGAAGAGTTTTTAATGATATCTGCGTATTCTCTGAGAGAGAAACCGCCATCTTCTCCTTCAACCTTTGTAGATCCTGCTAACTTCCCTTTCACTAGCAGTCTGTGTGTATTTACACCATATGGTGTGCATGTATAAAGCGTTACATAATTCTTTCCTTCTTCAATCTGTTCATATGGAGCTTCCTCTGTAGGAAGAACTACATTGATATCTACGACCTTGTATTCATATTCCTGATTTAATACAGTTATATAGAATGTGTCATCTTTTTTGACTTTCCCTAAATCTGTAAACAGCTTGGCAGTGGATAAAGCAGAATGTGCAGCTATTACTGCATGAACATTCTCCCCGTCAACTGGTAAAGATGTTCCATACAGATGGCCTGCTTCTGACTGCAGTTCATTGTCGGTAGTGCCATGAACAATTCCAACGTTTACATCAATTGATGGAATACGCAATGTACCTATCTCTGATGACTTTGTTGGAAGTGATTTGTATACACTGTCTGTTGCTGTCGGTCCCCTGTATCGAAACTGAGTTGTCTGCTGTTCTTCATATATTGCATTGTTGTATTTCTTGCAGTTTTCTAGCATTACTTCAATTTCTTCATCACTGTATCTAGCCATTGTGTTGTTATAGGATAAAATCGTGTTCTGATTGTAAATCCTGTTCAGCAGATCAGCTGATTTTGGAAACATCATTACATACCATCCTGCAATCATCAGAACTGTCATTAATATAGTGCTGAGATCCTTTTTTTTCCTTTTTTTCTTTGCCACTGTCTTTAATCTCCTTAAAGCAACGTACCATCAGTGATGATGCATTGCTTTAAAAAGAGCAGAATCCAGTATTAGACTCTGCTCAAAAAAATAGAATAAAATATTAGTAAATAATTTACTGATTATCTATTAATATTAGCCTCTTCTTCCTTCTTTTTCTTCAGGAAGAATAATAAAGCAACAGTAATAATTGAACCGCCTGCTACATAGAACATGATTGTTCCTGCACCACCAGTTCTCAATACCTTGATAACTTCATTGTTCTGAACCGTAACTGGAGTTCTACCTTCATCAAGTCTTGCCTTGTTTATATCATAAGTAGCCAAGTCAATATTCTTCATGCCAGTTGGATTGTCTGTTGGCTTTGTTCCAGTCCATACATAAGCATGTTCAATAGATCCATCTTCAAGAGTCTTGCCACTCTTCACTGGAGCAGCAAGTTCAACATAGAATGGATCAGCCATAAGGTTTCTTCCCTTGGCAGTAGCTCTTTCAGTCAATTCATATGTTCTTGCATCAAGACCAATGATTGTAAGCAAGCCAGTTTCAGAATTAGGTGTAACATATCTTGTGATTGATTTTTCGTTAGCTGCCTGATCCAGTGTATCTGCATCAGCATTATAGTCACCACCGTCTGTTCTCTTGTCCCATACACGGTATGTACCGTCACCAGTACGGATGAATGTCAAATCTTCCCATCCGCTTGGAGCACCTTCTGCCTTGGCCTGTACATCATGTTCAGATCCATCCTTTACAGATCCACGTACTGTGAACTTGACGTTTGAATAGGCAAATGAAGAACTGTTCTTCTTGTCATTTGTATCATTCTTGGAAACGTAGCCTGCTGTTCCGTCTGTAAACACCTTTGTGAGATCCAATTCATATGTAAATACTTTTGTTGTATTGGAATAGTAATCATGTTCCATTGTACGATCTGTTGCATATGTCAACTGAGCTGTGTTCTGGTTAGTAGCTTCTGGATGCTTGTCAGTTGCACCGTCAGAACTTCCCTGTGGGTATGTGACATCATAGGAAGTATCGGTTTTAGAATCATCAATTTCTAATGTATCATTGATATTTCCATTCTTTAATGTTTCAGCATTTGAAGCTGTTGTTTTAACAACATGTCTCTGATTTCCGTAAGTATCTGTACCAACTAAGGCATCCTTTGTAACTTCACAGTTATAGAGAACATAGAGATAAGATGCTGATGAAATATCATCCATCTTCTTTAATCCTTCTTCTTTAACCGTTAATACATAAGACTGTTTGTCATCTGCAAATGTAAGATCAAAGTCAGTACCTTCAACAAACTGTGTTGCATTTGGATCATTCCATGCACTGGATGTCAGAGTTACTTTGAATGAGTTGTTGTCAATAAGTTTCAAGCCTTTTGTCATTCTGTCTCTTACAATAAAAGTCTTGTTATGCTTGCGTGTTACCGTATCTCTATTTGCAACATCAGCAGGCTGTTCATTGTCAATATCATCTGTAAGTCTTGGAACATCAACAGATACAAGCTGTGTAATTACATCTCCAATGTTTGCGTCAATCTGATGTACCAGTCCAGACTGCTTGTCTAGGGAAGTTCCATTTGCCAAGTAATTTGTCTGAACTAAATTACATGTTGTCTTTGTGTCAGTTGTATCATTACCATCATTTGTTGGTGTGCCTGCTGTTCCTTCAGGAGAATTAGCAGCAGCATATTCATTTGTCACAATATCCTTGTGAATATTGATTGTTCCATTCTTAGGGAAAGCAACGATATCATACTGCCAAGCTGTTCCAGGCTTGTATTCTTTACCATCAATAGTAATATTTGCCAAGTTTGTCATAGGAACAGATAGCAGGAATGGAGAAGATGGGGAAGCAATATCAGCATAGACAGAACCGCCTGCATCTTTACCGCCTGCTTGGATTCCACTGTTTTCTGTACCTGCATCAGATGTCTTTCCTTTTCCGCTTGTCAGCTTGTCATCCTGACCGTCTGTAACATATTCCCAGTATGTATCATGTTTTGAAAGAGCAGAATGTTCCCAGTCAACTTCACAGATCAGATAAAGTCCCAGATCAAGATCGTTGAGCTGAGTATATCCATCTTCATCTGTATCATTAAATACCTGTGCCTTTGAATTAGTTCTCAGGTATCTGTTTAACGCAACTTCACCAGTCACAGAATCAGATCCATCAGCCTTTGCACCTGCACGGTTTACTTCAAGAATCTTTGCATTCAGTTCATCAGATTCATAGTGATCATCTGGGTGTGAAGAAACATCAGTTGTTCTTCCATCTGTAACCTTTGTTGATTCAGAAGCAACAAGTGCATCATCACCTAGATACTGATTCATAATATTGAAGAATCCTTCATCAATATTTGTGTAGTATGTTCCAGTTGTGTTCAGTCCATTTGCAGTATCTTCTGTAACCTGTTCAATATCAGCAACTTTGATTGTTCTGAACTTTACACCCTTTTCAGGCAGGATTTCACTGTCTACCTCCTGTCGGATTCCTGCAAGGATATCCTGTGCAGTTGTGCCATAGCCATTTACACCAGTGGCATCCACTGTCTTACCGTTATTGTCCAAAAACTTGTAAAGAGTAATTGAACCTTTCTTTGTTGTGTCGATTGTAGAAGTTCCATCAGCATGAACACCAGTCATTGCTGCAGGAAATGCCATCAATGCAGACAAAGTGACCGCAACGGCTCGGTTGCAAATCTTTTTCTTGTTGAATTTCATAATCATTCCTTTCTAGTCAACCTATTTGTTCAACATGTCTATATGAAAAAACAGAATCATTATGATTCTGTAGTTTCCTTTTTATCTCTTCCAACTAGCAGGAAGAGCAATAATGCCAACGCACCAACACCAACCATCATTGCTATAATGATCTGGCTTCCTTCTCCAGTATGTACGTTGTCCCATTGAGTTGTATCATTTATAACTTTAGCTTCGATTTCTTTTTTAGCTTCGATCTTTCCAGTCTGATTTTTATAGCCAGTTTTATATGGATCTATGTTAGCTTCCTTTTCTGTAACTTTGTATTCTGTTCCAGAAGGAAGATCGTAGACAGTTACCTTCTGATTTCCCCTGATAGCAATCTCAGATCCATTTGTAACTTCACCAGTACTTCCATCAGCCAGTGTTGCCTTATATGTACCTTCACAGTTCAATGTAATCTGCACATGGAATACATCATCACTTTTTGATGACCTTCCAATAATCTGCTTGCTTATTGAAAGATCTCCTGCCAACTGCTGTTTTGGATATGCGACTACATCAAAGTTCCAGCTGTTGCTTTCCTTGTTTGTTTCTGGAACTGATACAAGAAACGGTTTAGAGCGGATGTGATATCGCATCGTTTTTGTCTCTCTTACAAGATATGCACCAACAGGAAGTTTAAAGGATGCGGTTCCGTCATTTCCAACTGTCTTTGTTGTCTGATAGCCAAAATCCTTTCCTTTCTGTTCATAAACTGACTTGACTGTCTGCTCATACTCATATGCTTCTTTTCCATTGTTCTCTTCAATGCCAGTAAAATCGAGTTCACTGACCAGTGGCATATACCTGCCATTGGTTCCATCATTGATATCTCTGCCGATATCAGCAACTTTCATTACTGTAAATTCTGTTCCTGCTGATGGAACAGTTTCTTCTGAATCATCAAAGTATCTGATTGTCAGATTAGCATAATCTCTGTCAATAATTGGATACTTTTCAGTATCGTTGCCTTCCGCCAGTACTGGAAGAAATGACAGACACATGCTTCCAACAAGCATTCCAAGGAGAATAGATGCTTTTTTTCTTTTATTCATTTAATTCTCCTTTCCTTCTTCTCATGAAAATCAATCCACTGACTATCATTAAACCACCTATGGCAATATAGCCAATGGTTCCATTTCCGCCAGTACGCAATAATTTCAATCCACTGTTCATAACTGTTACTTTTGCAATACCGCTTGATAATGCACCAACCTGATTTGTATTCAGCAGATCATACTTGGATAGTTTAGCAGGCTCTTCTCCAGACCAAACATAGGCATGTGACAATGCTCCAGTTTCGTATTTAGTGTCATATTCATCAACAATCTTGTTTGCAACAAGACGTACAGTAAAAGGTTCGGCAAGCAGCTGCTGTCCATTCATTGTTTTTGTTTCAGTAAAAACATAATCTCTGGAATCCAGACCTTTGATCCTGATATTTCCGTTTCCGTCAGCATGAATACTGCTCACGGGCGTTCCGCCCACGTCATAATTTTCATTGTAGATTCTATAGACACCACTGGATTCTTCTATAAATCTGAGATCTGTTTCAGTCAAAGAAGAACCAACTGTCTGAGATCTGTATGACTTGACTGTAAATGTAACATCTTCATATTTACCATTGCCTTTGTTTTTTACATTCTTATTCAGATCAATTTCATATGTGTAGACTTTTGGAGTATTTGAATAGTATTCATGTTCCATTGTTCTATCTGTAGCATATGTCAGCTTGGCTGTGTTCTGATTTGCTGCAGAAGATACTTCACCTTTGTCAGTAGTGTAGTCATAATGATCAGTACCGATTAAAGCATCTTTTGTTACAAAGGAATTAAATCTTACATACAGAAAGGAAGCTGTGTTCAGACTGTCCAGTTTTGCCAGTCCATTAGCAGACAATGTTACACTGAAACTCTTTTTATCACTTCCAATGCTTAATACATAATCATCAGTATTCAGAACTGTATTGTTTGAACCATTCCATCCTTCCGTACCTAAAGTTACAGATTCCAGACTTTTAAATTCAAGACCTTTTGTCATTCTGTCAGTAATGCTGAATACTTTATTTTTCTTGTTATCCATTAATGCAGGTACATCAGCAGATATAACCTGCGATACAGTATCTCCAATATTTGCATCAATCTGATGTGTTAAATGTGATCCACTGTCAATAGAAGATCCACCTTGCAGATAATTTGTCTGATGGAAATCACAAAGTGTTTCTGTATCAACTGTATCCATTCCAGTATTGTTTGTATCCGCTCCTGCATCGTTTGTAATGATGTCCTTGTGGATATTGATTGTTCCATTCTTAGGATATGCAGACACATCATACAGCCATCCCTGTCCTGCGGCATATGTTGTATCACCTGAAACAGTGTTGTTCATATTGACCATTGGAAGCTGCAGTATAAAAGGAGAAGATGGAGAAGCAATATCAGCATACTCACTGCCCTCACCTGCATCAGCAGTACCATTCTGATTGACTGTTACTGTTTCCCAGTATCCGTCATGTTTGGATATTGCCTTATGCTCCCAGTTCACTTCAGCTATCAGATACAGACCAGTATCAAGATTGTCTGCTTTTGTTTTACCATATGCATTGGTAGCTTTAAATGAACCATTCACTGGTACACTGGTATCTGCAGCTTTCTGTCTCAGAAATGTTTCGCCAGTCCCAGTAACTGTATTCCCTGCAATGTTCATTTCAAATACTGATGTATTCAGCTTGGACAATGCAGTAACTACCTGATCAGGCTCATAATGCTTTTCAGCAGCGTTTTTGTCAGCATCAAGTGCTGTTGTATCTGTTGCTGACTGAAGTCCACCATATACAACCAGTTTATCAAGTACATCTGCTTCCATATTTGTATAATAGACACCTGATTTTGTTTCCAGATTTACCTGTTCTGCATCAGCAATCTTTATATAGGAAAATTCAACTCCCTTTTCAGGAAGCATTTTATAATTTCCTGTTGCTTTCTGAATAGCTTCAAGCTGTTCATCAACATTGTAAGAAAAGGATGATCCATCTGTCTTTACTGTTGAATTGTCATTGCTGACATACTTGTATAAGGTGATGCTTCCTTTTCTGTCTTTGTCAAAATCCTCATAAATTGTTTCTCCCTTTGCCGAAACAGGTATCAGACTGCCTATGATGCAAAAGGATGACAGGATTCCAATAAAGAACCTGTTCCATCTTTTTTTCATTCTAACCTCCCTTCAAAGATAATCACTGTTTTGATTTATCAATCATTTTTATTCTGTTGTCACACTTTCTATCTTTTTAAATTTTTTCTCTGTCTATTTCTTTTGCTGTTATCAGATATCTCTCTGCACTATGCCATTTCACACATGTCTGCAGAGTAACGTAGCTGTCAGTCTTGTCAATATACGTTTTATTTAACGGCTCAATCAGCTGATGCTCATTCATCCAGTCAATAAAATCTGTATACATTTCATCTGTATAGAAATTCTTGATTCTGAAATCAAAGTCGGCATCCAGTTTCGTATCATAGATTGTTACATATGCTATTTCATACGTTCTCATTTCATCATCAATCCATAACCTGAACTGACTGTTCTGTTCAAAAACTTCCTGATCTGTTAATTTCTCAAGCGGAGAAAATCTAGCTTTCGCATCATAATAGACATTATGTCCATAAATAGTAATGTTCTGATCTTCTTTGCTGCAGTCACAATCCATGAATACTGATCCTTGTGTAGTTTCAGTATCATCAATCCAGTGATACAGATAATAATCATTGTCATCACTCTGAGCAACAGGTTCTGACAGAAAATCATTTGGAAATTCAATATAGCCTACAACATCTGAACATCTGTCTCTGAGTTTTTCATAACTTTCTTTTGTCATTTTATAGCCATCATTTCCAACAGTATCAGATCTGATGATATCCATAATTTCTTTCTCAGACTTCTTTTCTCTATTCAGGTCCATCAGCCATCTTCCTAAATAGAATCCATCAGCAAGAACAACCAGTCCTGCAACACATATAAGTAGCTTCCTTCTATTCATCTGCCCCACATTTTCATTTTTGGTGGGCGTTTCGCCCGTGAAATAAAAAAAACACAGTTGAATTTTGTTCAGCTGTGCCACATCTCTATGTTTTTATTTCAGTATACATATTTTAGCATATGTGATTTTCATATTTTTCCCAAATTTTTGGGATTTTTGACGTTTTTACTGTATTTTCTAGAAATATTATACAAAAAAGTCACATAGACTGTCCGCCACGTTGACGTACTGGTGAAATTCCTGCGATTTCTTCAAATCTGTCTCCTTTGTTAACTGAGAGAATCTGCTCTGAAATATCTTTTTCTTTCATGGCAGCTTTCACTGCTTCTTTTAAATCTGCAGTAACGTTGCAGTCATCAAACCAAGATCCACAGTCTTCCATGCATCCAGTTTCCTTGTCGTTGATGTAGTAATCAACATTTGCGGAACCAAGATCAGTTCTAGTGATATATAGAATCATGTTTTCAAATTCTACAGTTACATCGTAATAATCAAATGTATACTGAATAGATTCGAGCAGATGTAAATCAACTGGCTCTTCGCTTTCTTTTTCCATATTATCCAGTTTCTGATCCTTTTTTTTGTATTTTACGATTATTGCATCTGAACTCTGACTGCGTGTTTTTAACTCATATTCTAATTTTGCATATTCGCATTGGTAGAATGAATCAAACTTTTCTGCAATTTCCTTCAGCTGACTGTTAACAAATTCCTGCTTGTACTTAGACATCGGCTCATTTGACTTTTTAAAATCATTTCTTACTGAAATAGTTCCATCATAATAGTTTACACATACATAGTATTCATATTCGTTATATGGTTTCACACCAATTCCTTTATTAACCCAGATAATATCATCAGCATCAGCTTTTTCCCCTCGTTTTTCCTTATAAGGGCAAAACTCTGGATATTCATCGTAAAACGGATTCATTGCTGTCTGCGGATAGTTAAATTCTTTTCGCAGTTCATGCAATTCTTTTGCCCTTGGAAGAATTTGTTTAACTTTATCGTAGACAAGATTAAATTCCTTATTTTCTGTCTCTTTCTGCAGTTGTTTTGCATATTCTTCCTGCTGTCTGACTTTATCCAGTCTTTCCAGTAAAGGATTTCTTTTCACTTTTGCTGCGTTTTCTATATCGTCTTTTGTATATTCCTTAACGAGACTGTGCTCAATTATTTCAGCGTTGCTGTCATACCTTGTTTTAAACACTCTATAAGACTTGCCTTCTGCAAGTTCTGGCAAGTCTTTTCCTGCCACAATCAGTTCTTCTGCCTGAAATTCATTCTGACATATATGTACTGAACTTAAAGAATCTGATGCTTTGTCATACAACTCTATTGTATAGACTCCATTCAGGCTTTTTTCATATAATTCTTTAGCTTTTTTTATATCTTCTGTGTTATATAATTCCATGTTATTTTGTCACCTATCTCCTTTAAAAAAAATCCATGGGCGTTTCGCCCATCAAAAAAAGCACAGTTGAATTTATTTTATTCAGCTGTGCTTCTTGATATGTATAAATATTTCAGCATACAAATTATAGCACATTTAGAATTTTAGTTTTTGTCAAATTTTTGACAGTTTTAATGGTTTTGAATGTATTTTCCAGAAATATTTATTAAAAATGCTTAAAAAGAATGCCTTTCTGTTTCATTTTCAGTTAATTTGTTTAAGCGTTCCTCACTTGTCATTGTTTCAGCATCTGGTGTTCCATATTCAAATTTAGCAGCAACACTGCAGTCCTTATCATCAAAAAGAATCTTTGCAATAATCTCATTCTTACTTAAATCGTTGTCAACCTTCTGCCACAGAAAATAATCATATGTACCATCCTCATGCCACATAAAATAATCATATGTACCATTTTCGATATCTTCTGAAAATCGCATTGCATCACTGTATTTGTCAAAAGTTACAAAGTAATTTCTTTCATCGTTGTGTGGATCATCCTCATCATAGACTTTTACCCATTTATTCAGTTTTGAATAGTCAATAATATCGTAGGTCATACCTATGACTTCATAATCCCCAAAATCATTCGGATGTTTTACTAATGCAGCGATAAATTCATCTTCATTATGAATTTCATCGTTGCCATCAAAGACAGCTTCAAGATCATAGACTCGTTTTATCAGTGCATATTCTTCTTTATCAATATATCTTCCGTTATCCATTACAGTAGTGCTTTTGTTTTTCAGCTCTTCTTTTGCATCATTTAAATTTGTAAAAACTTCAGTAACTGTATCATCAACCTGATCTTGTAAAAACACTGAACCTTCCTTAAACACTTCTTCCATGTCTTTTCTCAGAAAACTTTCATGAGCACAAGATACAAAATACAAAGAAATGTTCTTCTGTTCATTTTGTACTTCATCTGTTGAATACAACAGTTCATTTTTTTCTTCAGCCCATTCTTCTATTTTCCTGATTTCCTTTTTCATGTCAGTACTCTCTTTCTGCTTCCATCCTTCTTCCCAGACTTTTATTCCATCTTTGCAGGTAATGATTTCTTCATCATATTCTTTAATAATATCTAGATAGTTTTTATCTTCTTTATTATTAATTGCATAAGACCTTTTATCTTCAGTGAGACTTTCTAAGTATTCTATATCATTCAAATAATCTTGTGGATCATAAGAATTTTTCAGAAGATGTCTCAAAAGAGAATCTTCAGCATCATTTGAAAACTCACGTTTTTCAAACCATTGATTTGCATACTTTGCTCTGTCATTCTCTTTTTCTTCTGCAGTCAGATCTTCAACGAAACTGCTGATCAGCTCTCCAACAGTCAGAGAACTTTCTCCGCATATCTTAGTAAGAATTTCACATTGTCCATCAGTAAGATTGAGCACTACATTTCTTGTTTTCTTCTTGTTCATAATATTCCTCTTCACGTGGGCGTTTCGCCCATCAAAAAAAAGGACAGTCACATAGACTGTCCGCCACTTTGACGTATTGGTAAAGTTCCAGTTATTTCTTCAAATCGGTCTCCTTCGTTTACTGAGAGTATCTGTTCTGTAATATCTTTGCCTTTTATAATAGATTTCACTGCCTCTTTTAAATCTGCAGTAACGTTGCAGTCATCAACCCAAGATCCACAGTCTATCATCCATCCAGTTTCTCTGTCATTGATGTAGTAATCAACCTTTGCGGAATCCTGCTCAGTTCTAGTGATGTATAGAATTCTTTTTTCAAATTCTACAGTCACAGCGTCATCATCTAAATAATCATGTAGCTTTGAGTTTCTCGTATTATTTTCCAATTTGGCTTTATCAAGAGTTTTTTCCCAAGTTTTTTCCATTTCGTATTTAAAAAATTCAGTCATCGAACTAATATCTTCTTTTGAATCAAATTTTTCTAATGCAGCATAATAGTATTTTTTATCTTCGTTATAAATGATAATTGGTGGAAGATCATTAATCATTAATATATAATTTGCTAATACTCTTCCTACTCTTCCATTTCCATCAGCAAATGGGTGAATCTGTTCAATAACATTATGCGTATAAACGGCAGTTTTTATAATTTCTTCCATTTTCTTTGGAGTGGTAGAATTGATTTCTTCCACAAGATTTTTTACATCATTCTCGACATCTTCAACTGGCGAGCCAACTTCGTTAATGCCAGTTACATAGTCATGTTTTTTATATTCACCAGGTCTCTCTTTGTTTATCACATATCTTCTCTCATCATATGTACCTTTAGTTAAAATCTTATGGATTTTTTTTATACATTCCTCTGTTATTGGTGATTTTTCAACTATTTTCCCCAGAAGATAATCATAACAGTCTTTTTGGTTATTTATTTCAAACAGGGTTTTTAAGTCACCCGTAAAGTTTATTATTTTTCCATTATTAAAGATTTCTCTAGTGTCATGATATGTTACCTTGTCGTTCTCAATAGCTCCTGAATTATATGCAAATAAAACACTAAAGCTCTCTAAAACATTCATGTAATCTTCTTTGCTTTTCAAGCTCTGATTATGCCAAAATTTTATAACTTCTTCATATTTATATTTTGGAATTGTCATTCTCCTGTCTCCTTTCTATCATCAGAGGTAGCCAAATTCGACTACTTTATTATTTCATGTTAAAACAACAATTCAATTTATCCGCACTGATTATATCATATTTTGATTTTAACCCATTAGTTGCCACATAAAATACTACATAGCATTTTTGAACTTGCATTTATTCCATCCGCAAGATTACCTTTTCTTTTTTCGTGGGCGTTTCGCCCATGAGCTAAATTATGGAGTCACACAGGCTATTCACAATTATTTCATTCAATCTTACAAGATAGGTTTTTGTATGCTTTTCTTGGCATAGTTATCACTCCTTTTGCTAATATATGATTATAAATCAGCACCCATAACCTATGACTTCTCTTTTACCTATACTATATCTATACGGACGAATCACAAATTCATCCAAAACATTGATTAAATACATGGCATTACAAATCATAATATCAACATTAAACTGAAAATCTTCATTTGGAATATCAAATGATTTATTTAACCCATATCGCAATGCCATACCATTTTCATCAATAATATCTAGTTCCCTAATATAAGTAGTAATTTTGTCATAACAAGGAATTTCTTTTTCGTTAAGGATATTCCATAAGTCTGTGATTTTATGACATATCAAATTTTTAGATTGTATTCCTTTAACTAAAGCACAGTATTTTAAATATAATTCAACCGCATGTCTACAACAATACGCACAAGGAATTACATAATTAGAAACTGTATTTCCATCTCTGTCAGCATTCACGCCATTACGCAAAAATTTAGCGGAAGCAAGAAAATCATCTGCTTGATGTTTTGTTATTTCTTGTCTGTACCAATCTTTCTTCTGAAATTCAGATCCAAGTTCGTATTTAGAATCAAATATTTTATTTTTATATTTTTCAACCATTGATTTCATAAATCCAGCATATGACAAATCATATCCGTTTGTTAAACATGATTTTATATCATAATTATCTGGTATTGATTCATATGGTAAATTAACATAGCCATATGTACCATCTTTATATTTACGTTTTCTCATTTTGCATCCCATCTCACTTCAACAACTAAATACTGGAACATCTTATTAGTGATATGACTTTTATAATAAACATTTAAATTATTACGAAATGTTTCACAGATAACTATTTAAGTTTGAATTATAAAAACATCATTCTGTGTTTACTTAACAACATTGTACTTCAATGATTATATTTTCTGACCTAGTTTAAGATCTTTTACCACCTGATTGAAAGTAATTTGAATATCTTCCGTCTCTCTGGCAGCTATTTCAAGATTTCTGATTTCTTCTGCACCTGTGTTCGTACCAATAAGTTTCACTTTAAATTCCAGATCTCCTTCAGAATTGTCTCTGAGCTGAATATATTGATCTGCAGCATCATTCAGATTGTCAAATTTCTTTACATATAATGCAGCATCTTCTTGCATTCCAACTACATAGACTTCACAGTCTGAATAGAATAATGGAAGATCATTTCCAGTGTGATACTCTTCCATATTTGCCAGTACTTTATCCATACCTCTTGAAGCTGAATTTCCGCTGACATTATTTCCAATCATTTCGCAAAACTTTCTCTTGGTTACTTCTTCGCCAAGATCTTTACTTAATGACTCCAGATTGTAAGTTCTTTTAATTATCTTTCTTTCATACACATCCAGAAGCTTCTGTTCTGAACCATCGGAAAAATTCCAAGTAAACAGGTCCATTCTTGTTACACTGTTATTTAGAAACTCCTCAGCTTTCATCAGATCATCAAATACTTCTATCACTGTTTCATTTTCAAAATTCTGAGTATCAACAGAATCAGTGCATCCTTTCATGACATCATCTGCAAGCTCCCATTCATATCTTTTTCTGACATCTGAAAGAAAATAAAAATCAGCTGTCTGATTCGCTGACTTATCTGACTGCTCATTCTTTTCTGATGATTGCACGACATTTTCCCCTAGAAGAAGTTTTCTTTCTTGCAATGCAGCCTGTTCTGCTTTTACCAGAATTGCTTTATCTTCCTTCTGACACTCAGCAATATCATTGATACTGTCTTCATCTACATTGATTCCAGTTCTTATTTCAGCATCAATTGCTTTATCATAAAGATCTTCCCATATCTTATCTGGTTCATCTTCCAGATAGGCAATCATTTCATCAATGGACCATCTTTCTGCTTTTACCAGTGACCTGCAGACAAAATAATGCAGCTGCTGTTCTGGTACATTGTATGAAATCTGAAGCTCTCTACCAAGTTTTGTTTCATCAACAGTATACATTAATGGAATATACCCATCTTCATCAATCTCTCTCAGTGCAATGTCTGATGGAAGATATTCGCTTTTTTCCTCTTCAGTAAGTTCTACATATTCATACATCTGCACAGCTTTCTGCAGTCTTTCGATTTCTTCACTGTATACATATTCTTCTCCAAGAATGAATTTCTTTGTTTCGGAATCATAGTGATAGATATTATCTGTCAGTTTCTCTCCATGACCTCTGTATATATCCCAGTCTTTTACTGCTTTTACAACTTCATCATACTTTCTGTATTTTCCGTCATCCTGAATAACAATAACATCATTCTTTGTTGTAGGAAGAACAAAGATTCTTCCGCCCATCATTTCAGCATAGTGATCAAGGACATCAGGATAGAAAATAGCAGTTGCACCATCATCAAGTCTCTTGTCCGTGTACTGTTCTGTTGAAATTCTTGCAACACCGCCAAAGACATTATCAGAAACTGGGAACAGCTTTGGTGCTGACTGAATTGTTGCATTATACAGATCTTCTTCTGTAATATTCAGAACCTTTAAAGCCTGCATTCCAATCTTTGATGCTTTGCTGTGACCTTTTCCATCTTCAATCAGAACATTGTAGTTGAGAGTAAATTCTCCTACTGTTCTGTGTGGAGCTTCCTTTCTGTATTCCTCATTATCTGTCGAAACAGAAAAGAACAGTGCGTCTTTCACACTGTTCCAGTCAAATATCTGTGTCTGCTTTATTGCTGGCATACTTCTACTCCTTTGGACTGTTCAAGGCATCCGCAAAGTGTTCAAGCATTTCTTTCCCTTTCTGTTCAGCTTCCTTGACGCTTTCGCTTCCTTCAAACATGTTTTCTTCAATTTCCTTTGCAAAGCTTTCTCTTAATTCTTCTCTTGTCATTATTACAATCTCCTTTTTTATTTTACGCATCAATACTGCGTTTCTTATTGTGTTTTGTAAGGCATCCAGTTTTGGGTAATTAATTTATTTAAGGGATAGATGCCTTACAGAATTTGGTAATGGTCTGCTCGTAGCAGTGAGCTATTTGCAGACATAGAAATAGGTATGTCAGTGTTCAATGATCTCTCATAGGGAGGAGAGAGGGACATACCTATTTAGGAGAAAGGCAGAGTTGATCAATCTCTGTCTTTACATAAACGGTGTCTGACTTTGGGAACAAACCAAATTCAGACATAAGATAGAATACCATAAAAAACATGGTATTCTAGTTATAATTTAGTTTTCGTTCAGCCACTCTGAATCAACTTCATATTCATCAGAACTTTGTGTCTGATAAGTATTTGCAGTTGAAGTTTTACCCTGTGGCTTGCTGATTACATGCACACCTGTTGCAGTCAAATCAATTCTGCTGATATTCTTTTCTCCTACCTTGACCTTTCTGGAAGAAAGAACACATTCAGCACTGATCAATGCTCCTTTACATGCATACTTCAAAAGGTATTCAGCATCATTTCCCCATGCAGAAACAGGAAAGAAGTCTGTCTGTTCTTTATTCTTTTCTACTGCCAGATTGATATTGACTACTGAATTTCCGTTTGGAGTTTTTTTCATTTCTACTTCATTGGCAATTCTTCCAATGAGTGCAGCTTTGTTATTCCATTGAGTGTAAGCCATAATAACTTTCTCTTTTCTTTCAAATTTCTTTAATGAATAAGTGATGGGCGTTCCGCCCACCACTTATAAACTTAAATTAAGCTCTGTTTCTTCTTGCTCTTACTGCCAAGAAGATTCCTGCTACTGCAACTGTGAAGATTCCAGTCCATAATAGTGGGCTAGAGAAATCTCCAGTCTTTGCAATTGCAGGAAGAAGTGTATCTCTGACAATGATCTTCACTGGATTGTTATTTGCAAAGTCATAGTCTTCGGAAAGTTTTACATAATGCTTGTCTGTATTCAGTTTGTATCCCTGTGGAGCCTTTGTTTCCATTACATAGTAGCCTTCAAGTGTATCAGCTGTGCCGTCACCATTGTATTCTACTCTCCATGTAATATTGCCCTTTCCATCAGTCAAGCCTTTAGCTTCTTTTCCGCTTACTTCCTTGGCTACCTTGCCATCCTTTGTATAAAGTGTAAGTTCAGCACCCTTGAGAAGTTTTGATTCGTTCTGCTTGTCAACCTTGACTGCAGAAACATAGTATTCTTTACGCTTGTCAACTGCTACAAGAATCTGATGTTCCTCATTCGTACCAGTTACCTTGAATGGCTGATCTGCCATCTTTTCAAATCCAAATGGAGCTTCATCTTCTCTCAGTACGTACCATACGTCTCCGCTTTCTTCATTGGATCCCTTTACATACTTGGAAATATCTGTTGCCTTGTCAGTTGTTGTAAATGTGTAGACAGGCTTTTCGTTTCCGTTTTCATCAACTGCAGGAACTACCTTACCTTCTTCATTTACTGTTCCTTCAAGAATGCTCATCTTTGCACCCTTTACTCTTTCACCGTGGTTGTCAACCTTGCTTACAGAAACATTTGTAAGTGTATCTTCCATAGTGATGGTTGTTACCTTAGATGTTCCATACTTAGGTACTGTAAATTCCAGCTTTGTAGCCTTGTATACACCACCAACATATTCACTTTCCACAAGTTCATATGTATGTTCTGCAGTCATCTGATGTTCATTCAGATCAAATGGCTTTTCTGTTGTTACTCCATTGTTTGGAAGTTCAACTTCAACTGGATTTTCAGCATCAGTGATATCTGTGAGTTTAAGTGTTACACCCTGCACATAGTTCCCATTATCATCAACCTTTGCAATCTGATAGTTAATTGAATTATCAATTGCAGTTACAGACTGGTTCTTGCCATCTTCTGTAGTATCTGTTGTGATATCTTCAAAGTAATAATATCCATCTACTGTTTTTACTTCACGGATTGTATAACTGGAAGATCCGTTCAGATTGCTTACTCTGTGAGTAGTTTCATCCCCGTTCAGATCAACATCATAATAGCTAGTTGTACCATCTGTCTTTGTAATCTGAGCAGTGTATGTGTATTCCTTCTTATCAGAATCAGCACCTTCATGATCAGTGTCGTCATCATCTGATTGCGTAACCTTTGCAACTGGAATGATCTTTGTAACAGTACCATCTTCTGATTCATAAGTTACTGTTTCTCCACCTTCAAGTTTTGTTGCATCAGCTTCTGCAATGTCAACGATATGAGAACCGCTTACCCATTCATCAACTACAGTACCATCTTCTGCAACTGCCTGAAGTGTAGCACCCTTTACATAGTTTCCGTTTTCATCTGTCTTTGCAACTCTAAGGATCTTGTCAATCATTGTCTGTTCAGTAACTGCACCTGTCTCATCAACTGTGAAGTCAATTGAGCTTGCCTTGACAAATCCAAGTGGAGACAGATCTTCATTCAATGTATAATTCTTTCCAATTGTAAGACCTTCAATATTGAAATCCTTGCCTTCTTCAGAAGTCCATTCAACAACAGTAGCTCCAGTTTTCTTATCAGTAACACTCATCTTTGCACCTGCAATTTCTGCACCTGCAACATCTGTTTTCTTTACAGTTACCTTTGTTACCTTGTTATTGATTTCTTCTGTTACTTCATATTCAGCCTTTTCAACATTGTCTTTTTCCTGTGCAAATTCAATGTCTTTTGGTTCACTCTTGACGATTCCATCTGGTACAGTAGTTTCTGTCAGTGTGTATTTTCCTAAAGGAAGATTTGTAACAGTTGCATTTCCCTCTGCATCAACGAAGATTTCCTTGACCTTTTCATAAGGATTGTTTCTGTCTCCAGTAAGTCTTACTGCCTGTTCTCCTGCCTTTACAAGTACAGATCCATCAGCAGGATCAATAATGTCTTCCTTTGCAGTCAGTGTGAATCCAATACCGCTCAGATCATCATGATTGACGAATGTCTTGTCAGCCTTTTCCCACTTTTCAAGACTCTTCTTGATAACTAGCTTTCCAGTGATCTGCGTTTCTGGAACTTCTACTTCAACATAGTTTGTTCCATCCTGATCTACTTCTGTAATTGCTGATTCTTTAGCAACTACTTCAATAGGTTCCTTTAATGCAGTAAATCCTGCAGGTGTCTTAACTTCTGTGATGTAGTATGTTCCTGCCTCTACACCAAGTGCAGTATAAGCCTTGGCTGCATCATTTTCACTTGGACTTTCAGTTACGAATGTACCTGCATCAACTGTAACCTTTTCTCCATCAGCAGTATCAACAATCATCTTTCTAGTTGTTGTTGAGAACTGATCATATACCTTGTTTCCAATCTTCTGCTTTACATAGTTTCCGTTGGAATCCTTGATCTTGAATACTGCATTGTTGAGTTCAATCTTTTCTCCAGTCTGATCAGATACCTTGTTCATCTTTAAAATATACAACTGGTGATTGTTTGCTACATAGAAATGCTTTGTTGGCTGATTTTCTTCTGTAACGTTGAAGATTGCTCCATCATATGAAGATACATTTCCTTCATAGTCTAGAACACCATCTGCATGACTTGACTGGAAAATATAGTATTCGCCATATGCAAGATCTCTTGAATATGCCATGCCAGATTCATTTGTTGTTACAACATCATATTCCTTTGTTGTGAACAGAATATTGCCATCAGCATCATAGATTGTCTGTGAATCATCTGGTGTAGGATTGCCTTCAACATTTGGCTTCTGCCCGAATACTGTTTCATAAGCTAGTTTGTAGTCTCCGCCAAACTTTTCATCAACTGTAGCCTTCAGGAATGCAGTAAATTCTACATTTGCTTCAGGCTTCATTGTTGTGGAATGACCATTGTTTGAAGATGTGAGCATCTTCTGAACATCAAACTTTCCAGTAAATACGTCATTCTTGATATCAAATCTCTTGTCAACAAGCTCACCGTCATTTGTTACATCAAATGTCGTTTCTGTTACTGAATCTCCATCCATTGCAAAGCCAGTTGGAGCAGTTACTTCAACGATTTTGTATGAACCAAATGGAAGTGCATTTGTTACTGTTTCAAAATATCCATCTGTTGTAGTTGTGAATGTTGCATCATTTGTGTTTGCAGTACCTGCAGTTACAAATGACTGAGGAAGCTTGATTGCTTCTCCGTTTGCAAAATATTCATCTTCTGAGAACTGTCCGTCTCCGTTTGAATCAACCCATACTGGATTTACAGATGTATTGATCAGCTTCAAAGTTGCCTGAAGATTTGTATTGCCCTGCGGATATGTTGCAGTATCTGTGTCATTCTTCTGGAACTTGAATCCGCCTCTGATTGTCTGTTCAGTAAATGTCTTGTCACCAGACAGGAATGTCTGTCTGTTTTCATTGACTGTCATTTCTCTTTCAGTTGTTCCTGCTACAAGATAGCCAGTAGATGGATCTGTTTCTCTTACAATATAGTGACCAACCTGCAATGCATCCAGTGGTGATGAGTATACACCGCCATTAGATGTTTTAAAGCTCCATACTCTTTCTCCCTTGGCAGCTGATGCAACCTGAGCAGTACCTACCTGATAGTCATTGTCATTGATTATTTCATAGGAAGCTCCGTCTAATGAACCGTTTCCCTGTGGTTCAGCCTTGCCAGTTTCAGCATCAATCTTGGATGTGTAGAATCCACCCTTCTTAGGAATTTCAGAAATAGTATAGTCGTTACCACCAACTAAATAATATGATGATTGTGAAGCATCTGCTAAAATCTTCATTACAACAACACCATTTGTTCCAAGAATTTCATTGCCAGAGCTATTCAATGTCTTGTTATTCAAAGTATAAACAAGCTGTTCATTTCCATTTTCATCTGTATATGTAATATCTGGTGCTTTTGTTTCTTCAACAGAAATAATTCCAGTTGGAATAGTTGGCACGCCTGCAGCAGTTCTAAATAGTTCAGAGCTTCCTGCCACTAAGAACTCATCTTTCAATCTTGCACAATATCCGTTATTAACGAATTTTGTTTCAATAACCCATGTTCTCGTTGCATTGATTCCATTCAGCTGATCAGCTGTATAGTTGTTAGATGGATCAAGGTCGTAATATTTAATAGTAAACTGAGCACCTGCTAAAGAAGCGGGGTCAGAACCATCTGTCATCGCATTGTTTTTCTTTAAAGAAATTGAGAATGGGTCACTTCCAGGCATATCAGATACATTGATTGATGCAGTAGTACCACTGAATGAGAATGGTCTTACTGTTGAATCTAGGCAATATCCCTTTGGTGCCTTAGTTTCCTTGTAGTACAGAGTACTTGTACTGAAACCAACTTTTACATTTGCAGATCCTTTTCCATCTGCACCTGTTGTAATTTTTCCAATCTGATTTGTTGCAGCAGCATCAGAATAAATTCCATATTCAGCACCTGCTAAAGAATAGGTGTTTACCAGTCCATCAGTAATTGATGTATTTGCTGATACCTTAGTCAGATTAATAGAAACATTCTTGTCAACATTTGCACGGTAGACACCTGAAAGAACATTTCTACCTGTTCCACTGCTTGAAGCCATAGCTGTCTTGTATTCTGAATAATTAGCAAAGCCTCTATAATTTCCATTGTAGCCATGTCCATTTGAACGGAAATCAAACATCTGACCACCGCCAGTATATACTGCCATATGTCCATTTCCACTTGTTCCATAGATTAAAATGTCACCTGGAAGAAGAGCACTTGCATCTACTGGAGAATTAGCAACTGTAGACCATTTACCATGGTTTTCAAAGTATGATCTCAATGAAGGTGGATAAACTGTATTTAATACACCATTGAGCATGTCAAAATATGCATATGGATCAGCCCCTGCATCACGGAGTGCATGAGCTACAATAGCTACTGCACCTGCAGTACAGTCAAGTCCCACCTGATCAAGCTGTGCTTTAGAACCAGTCATGATCACATCAAAGTTGTTTCCGCCATTGAATGAATAATGAGAACCACTGCTTGATACTGTAATGTAATTTGCAATTGCTGTGTTGACATCAAGACCGCCATCTGCATGAACTGCAGTGACTGCTGATGGCAAGGAAATCACACTTGTCATTGTGAGAAGTGCCAGAAAAGATGTAAACGTCTTTTTTGCACTTCTTTTCATTCGGTTTAATAATTTCATAAATTAGCTGCCTCCTTTTCCTCTTTAACGGTTCATTACCGCTTTATGAAATTGTTGTTTCAACCCCTCTATCTAATTCATTCCCACCACCTTTCAATGTTCCACGGGCATTTCGCCCGTCATTTGCTTGTATATCTTCCTCTTTCATTAAAGAGGAAGGAGAGCCACAGAATGATTTAACACTCTGTGGCGGGAGCATCATCTTTATTAAAAAGATTGTCTATATAAAAAAGAGAACACATCTGTGTGTGTTCTCTACTGCATCATCTGTATTCTGTTTCCAATCAGCTTCATACATTCATTTATTTCCACTGCTTTAATTTCCTTTACATCAATTTCATCTGCACAGAAAAATTCCTTGTTCCACAAAAGAAAATCCAATGGATCATTAATTTCAATATCACAATAATCATTCAATTTTATTTCAAGAGGATATGCATTATTGAAATCCACATTGTAAACATTAATAGGATGTATGTAGTCAACATCAGCGAGATCAGCATCTTCTCCAAGATATGCCAGATCTCCATATTTCAACAGATACATTTCCGTAAAATCATCTGTAATAAAATACTGATAAAATCCATCCACATCAAAACAGCAGCTGTTTCCAAAAATCCATCCATTCTTGCTTCCTTCATCTGTTTCTATCCTGAAAGGTAGATATGTATCTTCTATCTTCTTTCTGATAAATTCTTTTGTTCTTTTCAGCTCTAAAGTATCATTCATTTTAATTTTCTCTTCACGTGGGCGGACCGCCCGTCATTTCTTATATATGCGTCCTCTTTTCTTAAAAATGATTAACTCTTTTTGTTGATATTCGATACTGCAAAATCAAATTCATCTTTGCTCATAAGGTCATGTCTTTTATACATGAGCATTGCATCGTACTCGTTATAATCATCATTCCATTTGTTTACATACAAACAATAGATCTCGCCAAATAATAACTGATTACCCTTATCATCGGTTATCACATACCATTTATTATGATGCGTTTTGAAATCTAAAAGTGCGTGTTGCAAAGAATTATCTTTACACGGGAAAAAATGTAAGCTTGCAACCGCATCTAGCTTATCTTCGGCTAGGTTTTCAAGATAAGTTCTGATATCATCATAACTTTTCCCGTTAATAACAATTGGCCTGAATTCTTTCTTTGCCAATTCGATAGTGTATCCTTTTTGCAACCAATCGTTAACTTTTTCATTTTTTGGAAATTCACCTAAAATTACTGACATAAAATCACTCCTTATCCTATCTTCTTGTCATATTCTTTTTTATTCATTGTAAGTACCTCTTCACGTGGGCGGACCGCCCACGACATGAAAAAAAGGCAACAGCTTTTGCTATTGCCTGATTAAATCTTCTATTCACAGACAGTTTCTGTCCATGCCTGTTTGTCAATTACATATTTTTGACCAGTTATGTCTTCGTAATGTCCAGTTCCAGGAATAACTTCATTTATAGGACTCCAACTGTGTCCTCCATCGCCTGCATCACTCATATTTTCTCCATGCTCATCTGCTAAATTAGAATCGGTAAAAACTTGTCCACATTTATTACATTTATATTTTTCAATCCATTTCTCTTCTGTATCCTGAATCCATTTCTGACCAGTAACTACTGTTTCCCAGTGACCTTCGGCATCATGGTATACATCATGGCATTTCTTTTCAGCAGGCTTCTGCTGTGTCTGAGTACTGCTTGATGTATTTCCACTTGGTGCACTGTTGTTGTTGTTTTTTGAAGTTGCTCCATTTGTTTTATTTGCAGTTTTGTTATTTTTTGAATTGGCTGTGTTTGATTTTTTATTAGTCTTTTTGGAATCTGATTTTGTTGCAGTTTTAGTATCTTTCTTTGAATCAGTTTTTGGATCTTCTTTTGCTGATTCTTCTTTCTTTTCTGTAACAGTAACCGTTACTTCTGAATCAGAAGCAACACCGTTTGTACCAACAGCATGGAACTTGACACTGTAAGTTCCTGCCTTGTCAGTTTTAACATTTGATGTAACTGTATACCATGCTTCATCATATGTTCCATCTTCATTTTTACTTGGTTCTTCATCAACCTGCTTGCATCCGCCATCATCTTTAACAAGTGATTCAGGATCAAACTTATCACCTACTGTAATCTCTTTTTTCTTGTCAGTAGTTTTGAATACTGGTGCATCTGAATTTACTACTTCAAATGTTGAAGTGAGTTTCTTGCTTTCACCATTTTTTTTATCTGTAACTGTATAAGTTACTTCAATATCTCCAACTCTGCTTGTATCAATGTTGACTGGGTATGCAGTTGCTTCCAGATTTTCATCAATTCCTGCTTTAGTTGCTTTCTTTTCTGTCTTTTCTCCAATATAGACCAATGACAAAGGATCCACTGGTTTTCCTTCAGAAGTATATTTTACTTCTTTCTTGATCTGTGTTACTTCATATTCAACATCTTTATTTGAAGTGTTGCAGCCAACTGTTCCAGTAATAACAGCAGCTATAGCAATAATGACAGCAAGTACTGCACTTAGAATTTTAATTTTTTTCTTCTTGTCATTAGTTGATTCTTCATTGCTGCCATTGATTTCATTTTCTTGTTTAGTCTCAACAGTATTTTCTAACTCTTCATCAATCTTCTTTTCATTTTCATTCATAGTTTTCACTCCTTCTTTGATATAAAAATAGCACAGTTGATTTTACTTCATTCAGCTGTGCTATCTGTTATGTACAAATATTTCAGTATACAAATTATAGCACATTTAGAATTTTAGTTTTTGTCAAATTTTTGACAGTTTTCTATTAAATTACAGATAAATCAATATTTAACTCTTCATCTTTGTAGAAAATTGAATTTCCACCTCTTTTTTGAATCCTTGCATTTCTGATTTCTTCATCAGTGAACATTACATCTCTATGATCATATCTGTATTCATCACAGTGCCACAGCTCTATGAGAATCTGATTCAATTTTTTTATAATATTTTTATACGCATTATCTGCATTTATATTTTCTTTTTCTCCAAAAAATCTCCATACATTTGCAACAAGAACTTTTTTTTCATATTTTCTTTGGCACAACTGGCTGAAGTATTCATTAGCTATTACTAATCTACATATCTTTGGAAGACATTTCAGTTCATCAAGAAAAGAATGAATAAACCAAGTCTCTTTCAGTTCCTGTTCAATATTATTTAAATCGGATGCCTGATAGTTATTATTCCCTTCTGGTCTTTTGATTATGCTTCCTCCTGCAGTCAGACTGTGACTGATAATTCTTTCTCTTTCGAACTTTGATGTATACACTATATTGTATTCTTCATCAAAGTAGAAATAATTATCATAGTAATAACCTGATACCTCATTCAGTGATCTTATGATTTCTTTAAGTCTTTTTTCATCACTGGTAAGTTCAGTAATGATATTATATGCAATTTCATTTCTGTACATTCAGTTTCTCCAATCATATTTATCAATCAGTTTGATCAGCAGGTAGTAATCATTAACATCTAATTCTTGCATTGTTACTTTTTCGACCAGTTCATCAACTGAGCAATCATAATCACTTGAATTTTTGTTATATTCAAAAGTAATATTCTGTAATGTTTCCCTATCGTCATTCAATACATGCTGATTGATTCTCTCTATAACTATATTCCTGATCAGATTATTTCTTTCAACAAGATTGCTTATCTGATCTTCAGTTTCTTTTGAAAATCTTTCCCATTTCAGAATCTGAAGAGAAGAAAAGAAATTCTGTGTATTTTCATCTGTACTTTCTTTGAAAAGAAGCTCATTGATTACATCAGTATGTTTTTTCAGATTTGATGTAATTGATAAAATTCTTTCTAGACTTTTTTTATAATTCATTTTCTTCTCCTTTCAAATCTGAGTTCGTGGCGTTTAGCCATTTTATTTATTTGCTTTTTTCTTTCATTGGCAAACGCCCATGATATTACTTTTTAAAAGAGTCCCTGCTTGTCATACTTCAAAAGAGGTTTATCAGAAGAACCTTTAAAGATTGAAACGGTATAGTTTTCTTCTTCACAGGTTTCTGCCCATTTTTTTGCTTCAATCAATGAATCAAACCATTCTGCCTTGATAACTTTGTTTGCTTTAGACAATGCAGCATAATATTCATCTGTCATATATTTTTCCTCTGTCATCACGGGCGATTCGCCCGTGTGACTATTTCCTGCTTGATTTAATTTCATCAACAAGACTGTTGAGCAGAGGAATGGTATTCAGAAGCTCTGCTTTCAGTTCATTGTAGACTTTTGGATTTTCTTCAATTACCGTAATCATTTCGCAGATATCAATATTCTGAATTTTATTTTGAATCTGTTTTAATGCCTTTATATAAACCTTGGCATCTTTAAGTGCAGTATTTTCTTCTTCCTCTTCTGTATCAGATAAAGATTCACTAGAAACTTCGTCAGCACCATCAACCGTTCCCTGCTTTTTTAGAAATGCCAGTCTATCTTTACAGAAGTGTTCAGAAATTCCACTCTGTACTGAAATCCAGTGTGCTTTGATTCCAAAGTCTGACTCTTTGAATGTTCCATCTTCAATCAGCTGCATCATCTGAACGTAAAGAAGATCAACAATTTTATTTTTTTCATCTTTTGTCATATCTCTGCTTGCATTGGCTGAGATAATCATTTGCATCTTTTCAAGTTCATCAGTTGGATCAACATATTCAACTGGAATCTGACCAGTAATATCCACTCCATTGTGCGTGTATTTCTTGCCTTCATTATAGAGAAGTTTTAATGCTCTGAATCTTCTTTCTCCTGAGAGAATCTCTGTGAGACCATCCACCTTAACTGCACAGATTGGTGAGATCAAACCATGCTTTTCAATGTTGTCAGCAAGGAGTTTAACATTTTCATCAGTTATGAGATATGGATTATTATCGGTTGGAAGCACATCATCAATGTCCACTAGAACAGTCTGAAGTGCATATCCTTCTTCAAGTTCCTTGCTGTTTCCTACAATGTTTTTGATATCAAAACCTGCCATAATGTCTATCTCTCCTCATCTTTCATCAATTCATTTAATAGATTTCTATAATCTTCAGCGATTCCACTCTTTGTATCATCCAGAAGTGATGTTCCTCCAAATTCAGCAATCTGAACTGGCTTCTGCTGAAATCTGATTACTGATTCAAAGACTGCATCACCATAAAGATCTCTCAACTGTTGAATGATATCTCTGTTTGTCTTGTTACGTGTAATCTGTGTCAGAAGTATTCTGAAATCAATTCTGTGATTATCTCTAAATACTTTTGGAGCACCTTTGATGCTGTTCACAACCTGCTGTCTTGTATGTGTGATTCCTTTGATTGTCTTTTTTCCAATGCTTGTTGGGCAGATAATTACATCACTGGCGTAGATTGCATTGAAAGTTATTTTGTTTACAGATGGGTTGTTATCAATCACAATTTCATCAAAATCAAGTTCCCTCAGAAGTTCACTCAATCTGAAATCTCCTCCACTCATATTCTGCATGAGATAAACCACTTCAAACATATGCATGTTGTTAGGAATGAGATACAGATTTTCAATATCTGTTTTGACAATGCAATCAAGAAGATCTTTTTCTCCTGATAGCACATTAGCCAATGTGCAATCTGAATCCTCAAAATTCACTTCAGGCATAATTGCATCACTGAGATCTCCCTGTCCATCAGCATCGACAAGCAGTGTTTTCTTTCCTTCACTTGCATATCCTCTGCCAATCATTTCGGCAGTAATTGTCTTTCCAACTCCACCTTTGATGTTAAGTACAGATGTGATTCTTGGTGTTCTTTTTGTTTCTTCGTTCATGTTTTTAATCTCCTCTTTTTTTCAGACTATTGAGCCTTTGAAAGCAGCTTCTGAGCTTCCTCGGCATTCAGTTCATCAATCAAGCCTAGTCTGTAAAGCTCGATCGTTGCATCATGCAGTGTGTTCTGATTCTGACTGATCTCGTCAGTTAATCGTTTAGGTGTTTCCGCAAGATATACGCTGCAGGCATCTTTAACGAGCTGATCAGCCTGTTCAAGAATGCTTTGAATCTCACTTTCAGATTTGGAATACATGGCTTTTTCTTTCAGATCTGCAAGTTCTTTGCTTGTTTTTTCATTGCTTGAAAGCCAGTCTGATCTGAAACCACATTCAAGTTTTCCAAAATCTGTAAGTTCCTGAAATTTCATTTCCAGTTCCTGGTTCATAATTTTCTCCTTTCACATTTTCATAAATTGAATTTGTATTATCGACGACGATATATACAAATGTTTACCTGAAATAGAAGGCAATATGATCTGCATATATTTCAACTAAAGCAGTAATATTTTGCTGATATCTTCGTTTGAAAATATGTAATCAACTAATGAAAATTTAATCTATATCTTATTTATAGGTGTTTCTAAAACACTGT
>OLPO01000396.1_pt1 | contig 36549 bp, 30 predicted proteins | sample 1672831 | NCBI WGS metagenome assembly OLPO01 (sample SAMEA3136728, study PRJEB25190) | human gut metagenome
GAAGCTAGGCCCTGTCAGCAGAGCTGCAGGGATGGATTGCGAATGTCCGCTTTACGGGATGAGTGGAAAAGGTAGTTTGTAAAATAAGTGGCAGGAAGGGAAGTGCTTATGGGACGTTTATCACTGCTTATGACGGTGGTCAGTCGGAACCTTGGCGAAAAGTATCTGAAATTTTATCTGGAGCAGCAGGTCGATGTGCAGCTGGTCACACTCGGACGTGGGACTGCAAACGATGCAATGCTCGACTATTTTGGGCTGGAGAGCCATGAGAAGGCGGTGTTGTTTTCCGTCGTTGACGATCAGAAATGGGAGGAGCTAAGTGTCGGACTGCACCGGAGCATGCGCATTGATGTACCGGGAACAGGAGTCGCATTTCTGATCCCGCTTGCGAGCATCGGCGGAAGAGGCATATTTACATATCTGACCCGTACGCTGGAGACCGGGATGCCGGAGACGGGGAATACACCGGCAAATGAGAAGACTGACAGAAAACGCTTCCGTGAAAAACGGAGGACAGGAAAAAGGGAAGCAGATGAAGCAGCTGCCGGACAAAACGGGCAGTATGGAGCAGCAGAAGGGAGTGAGACGATGCCGGAATCCGCATATGAAATGATTATTGCAGTCGCAAACCAGGGCTATATCGAGCCGATTATGGAGGCTGCCCGCAGCGCCGGTGCAGGCGGTGGTACCGTCATTCACGCAAAAGGCACCGGAATGGAAGGAATGGGGAAATTTTTCGGTGTGTCGCTTGCAGCGGAAAAAGAAATGATCTTCATTGTGACAGAACGCGGACAGAAGCAGGCTATTATGCGTGCAATCATGGAAAAAGCAGGGATGGAGTCGAAGGCACGGACATTTTTATTTTCCGTACCGGTCGACGAAGTAGCAGGGCTGGATACGTCATCCAGATAAAGTTTTAACGTGAGAGCGTAAAAAAGAATTGCCAAATGGTTTTCACTAGTGTATAATACGTTCGAATGTGTGATACTAATTTACATTTTTAATCTTTAGCAAGGGGGCTAAAATCATGTCTTACACAGAAGAGATCTACAACCGCGTTGTAGCACAGAACCCGGGAGAGCCGGAGTTTCATCAGGCAGTAAAGGAAGTACTGGATTCGCTGAAGCTTGTCATCGATGCAAACGAGGAGAAATATCGTGCAGTCAGCCTGCTCGAGCGTCTCGTTGAGCCGGAGCGTATTATTTCCTTCAAGGTTCCGTGGGTAGATGATAATGGTAAGGTTCAGGTAAATAAAGGCTACCGTGTACAGTTCAACAGCGCAATCGGACCGTACAAGGGAGGTTTGAGATTCCATCCGTCAGTTAATCAGGGCATTCTGAAGTTTCTTGGCTTTGAGCAGACTTTCAAAAACTCTCTGACCGGACTGCCGATCGGCGGCGGCAAGGGCGGTTCCAACTTTGATCCGAAGGGTAAATCAGACCGTGAGGTAATGGCATTTTGTCAGAGCTTTATGACAGAGCTTTCCAAGTATATCGGCGCTGACCAGGATGTACCGGCAGGTGATATCGGAGTAGGCGGAAGAGAGATCGGCTACCTGTATGGACAGTATAAGAGAGTGACCGGACTGTATGAGGGCGTGCTCACCGGTAAGGGACTTACCTGGGGCGGATCTCTTGTTCGTACACAGGCGACCGGTTATGGCCTTATTTATATTCTGGATGCAATGCTCAAGGATCACAGCATGGAGCTGGCAGGAAAGACCGTTGTTGTATCCGGTTCCGGAAACGTTGCGATTTATGCAGTTGAGAAGGCACAGCAGCTCGGCGCAAAGGTTGTAGCAATGAGCGATTCCAATGGATACATTTATGATGCAGAGGGTATCCGGCTCGATGTCGTAAAGGAGATCAAGGAAGTACGCCGCGGCAGAATCAAAGAGTATGCTGCAGCTGTTCCGGGATCTGTATATACCGAGGGCAAGGGTATCTGGAGTGTGAAGTGCGACATCGCTCTTCCGTGCGCTACCCAGAATGAACTGAATCTGGATGATGCGAAGACCTTAAAAGCAAACGGCTGTGCAGTCATCGCAGAGGGCGCAAATATGCCGACGACCCGTGAGGCAACGGATTTCATCCTTGACAGCGATATGCTCTTCCTGCCGGGCAAGGCATCTAACGCAGGCGGCGTAGGTACGTCCGCACTGGAGATGTGCCAGAACAGCATGCGTATGAGCTGGACCTTCGAGGAAGTGGACGAGAAGCTGAAGCATATGATGAACGACATCTATGCAAAGATTTCTGACGCTGCAAAGCGTTACGGCGTAGAGGGCAACTACGTAACAGGCGCGAATATCGCAGGCTTTGAGAAGGTTGCGGATGCTATGATCGCACAGGGGACTGCTCTGTAAGTAAAATAATCGGACTTTTACGTGTGAATTTTTGAAGCCGGGGTGACATGGTCTGCCACCCTGGCTTCGGTGTGTTATAAGGATACCGGTAGCTGCCTGTGACTGGCGGCCTGAGTGGAAAGAGAGAGGAAAATGGGGGAACGGAGCAAATGGCGCGTGGGATTTCTTTTATGTGCGATGCTTTTGCTGCTTGGCGTTGTGCCGGTGCAGGCGGCCGCAAAGAAGAATCTTGCGAAAGCAAACATTAAGCTGGGAACGACCAGCTATACTTATAATGGAAAAAAACGGACACCAAAGGTGACGGTAAAATATGGAAAAAAGACTTTAAAAAAGAACCGTGATTATACGGTGAGCTATCGTAATAATCAGTATACCGGAAAAGCGACGGTGCAGATTAAAGGGAAAGGCAGTTATCAGGGCACAAGAAAACTGAACTTTACGATTCGGGCCGGGAAAATGATCACTGTGAAGCTGAACAGCTGCGGCGGGGAGGCGCTGCAGTCATTGGAGCGGCCACATGGCGGAACGTATGGTGTTTTGCCGGAACCGGTGAAGGAGGGGTATTCCTTTCAGGGCTGGTACACGGCAAAAAGCGGCGGAAAGCAGGTCAATTCCGGCACAAGGGTCATTGGAAAGAAGAACCGTACTCTTTATGCACACTGGCTGAAGGGCAGCAACACGGAAATTGTATGGAAGGCATTGCGCAGGGCAGGCTATTCGGAGCAGGCGACGGCTGGTATTATCGGCAATCTGATGTTTGAGTCCGGAGGCTATCCGGATGATATTAAAACAAATGCGGTTGAGTATAAAAGCGGCGAGGGCATCGGGATGGTGCAGTGGTCGTACGTGCGCAAAACGCGTTTCCGGCAGTATCTCAGATCGCATGGTGAGAGCTGGCCGAGCCACAATATCAGCCTGCAGATTTCCTATATGCTCTATGAGCTGGAGCACGGAGAATGGGCGTGGATCGGAATCAGCCAAAAATATGGTGCGAAGTACGATGTGACCTTGCAGGAATTTAAACAATGCAGGGACGTCGCATTTGCCACGCGCGCGTTTTGTGCAAAATTTGAGCGATGCCATTATAAGGATGCACATTTAAAGGAGCGCACAGCCGGAGCAAAATGGGCATATCAGAAGTATCATAGTCAGTGAAATATCAGAAAGATTTATCCCGGGCGCTTTCGGAAGTTCTGAAAGCGCTCATTTTTGCATAAATATAGAATATCTGCAGTGTTTTGTGTGTCATACAGGCAGGGACGGGCGCACATCATGGCGGAAAAATCAGAAAATGCAGGAGAGAGGATGGATCAGATATGCCGGAATACAGACGTTTTATTGCTTATTTTTATGAGTACATAGATGGGAAAAAACAGAAAAATGCCGGGTTTGCAAAGGTCGAGCTAAGAAACGGAATGTGGCGCATTCTGTTTCGGCTGAATACGGAGACAGAACCATTGCGGCCGGTGCGGGCTTATGGATTTGTGCGTGAGCAGGGATGGCAGCTGGGACTGTATATGGGCAGCATGCGACCCGGAATGGTGCGAATGGAGGAATGGGCCTATCGTGCCGATATCCCTGTCTGGCAGGGAAAATATGGCTTTGCGTCGCTTGCAGGGATCTGGATTCAGAATGAGGATGGAAGAAGGTATGTGACAGTGTGGGATGATGAGCCGGTTTTTACGGATCGGTTTGTGCTTACGCTGCCAAAGGAGGCCGTGAATACAGAAAATAAAGAGGAAAAATCAGAGCAGATCACAGAGTGGAAAACGGAAAGCATACACGAAAAGCAGACGGAAGAAAACAGCGATGAGAAGAATGAAACAGAACGACAAATACACGCAGCAGAGATATCTGAAGCGTGGGAGAAGGAAAAGGATTCAGTCGCGGATGAAGACCAGGTAGAAATGGTTGATGCGGAGGATACAGACAATTTAGGAGAGCATGCAGAAGCAATGCCGGAAGAGCATATAAGTGAAGAGGAGGCTGCAGCCGAAGTCTGTGAGGCATTTGAGGATGAGATGACATCAGAAGAAGTGCCGGTGCAGGAGGCGCATGCATGCCGGTCATCCGGGCAGGAACAGGTGCTTGCGATGCTTTTTGCCAGCCGCCCGGTGCTGGAGCCTTTCCCGGATACAGAATTTTTGGAGTGTGTGCAGCTTCGTCCATGCGATTTGGTGCGCTTACAGCAGGCAAATTGTCGGGTGGGCAGAAATACCTTCCTGCAGCATGGGCTTTATCAGTACCATCATCTGCTGCTCGCAAAAGATCAGGAAGGACATTACATCCTCGGTGTTCCGGGTGTCGTCAATGCACAGGAGCGGTACATGGCCGGAATGTTTGCATTTGACCGATTCAAGCCCACAAATGGATATGACCGGGGATGGCAGTTCGGATACTGGTGCAGGGAAATCTGATCAGGTCTGTTATGAGTGCAGTCGCCTGACACACTCGCTAAGACACGGCATCCGTACGGGTACTTGACGCCGGTTCGATGACGACCCGGTTTGGCAGGCAGACAATCATGCCGCCGTCTGCACCAAATGCCCCCTGTTTGATGCAGAGCTGATCCGGACAGTCCGCTTCGATCATCCGCACCTGACCATCCCGGATTTCGCAGACGTTTGTTTCGCCGATCCGGATGATCTGGTCGCAGGAGAGGTCATAGATGCCCTGTTCCATGCCGCAAACGGTAATCTTTATGCTGTTTTTTGAAGAGGCAGTAAAGTGCCGTATGGCAAACAGTGCGCCACAGAGGAGAAATAGAAGAAACAGGAGCAACAGCTCCTTCGTTTTCTTTTTTTTCATATAGCATCGAATCCTTTCGTGAAAGTAAAGCGGACATTCGCAATCCGCTGATTTACTACGTAAATCGCTACTTTCTCATGTTTGGCGGGTCCCAAGGTATTTTGTCCCCTATGATACACGGATTGCTTCGCACTTCATGCTCTCGCAATCCTAAAACACCTCAAATCCGCTCATTTTTCTACGAAAAATGGCTACTTTTCGGTGTTTTGCGGGTCAATAAGCCATGCTTTTTCATGCAAGCATGAAACGCATGACCTTTTTGACCCTTGTATCATCATTATATGGAATATACGGCAGAAATGCAAATCATCTTGACAAACCGAAATCCCTCTTTTAAAATAAGGGGCAGTTGATGCAGTGAAGAAGAACAGTAGTCCGAAGGCGCTTTTCAGAGAGGGATCGGCAGGTGTGAGATCTCAGGTGGCGCGGGTGAACCGGCTTTGGAGCATCCGTATGAAAATGCGGCGTATTCCGGCGTTATCGGATGGAAAGAAGAGAACAGCAAAGCTGTTAAGAAGGGTGGTACCGCCGGAGTCTCCGGTCCCTTTTGGGGATCAGAGTGCAGGCTGCCACCTTTTTGCATTTCTGAAACCTGAACAAAAGCTTTACATTATTATAATGAATGATGGAGGAAATGAAAATGGCAAAAGACAAGAAGCTTGTAGAATCGATTACCTCGATGGATGAGGATTTCGCACAGTGGTATACGGATGTGGTAAAGAAAGCAGAGCTGTGCTCCTATACGAGCGTAAAAGGCTGCATGGCGATCAAACCGGCCGGCTATGCGATCTGGGAGAATATTCAGCATGAGCTGGATCGGCGCTTTAAAGAAACCGGTGTGGAAAATGTATATATGCCGATGCTGATTCCTGAGAGCCTGCTGCAAAAGGAGAAGGATCATGTAGAGGGCTTTGCACCGGAGGTCGCATGGGTGACCCATGGCGGACTCGAGGAGCTGCAGGAGCGCATGTGTGTCCGTCCGACCTCTGAGACACTGTTCTGTGATTTCTATGCAAATGATATTCACTCCTATCGTGATCTGCCGCGTGTGTACAACCAGTGGTGCTCCGTTATGCGCTGGGAGAAGACGACCCGTCCGTTCCTGCGCTCCAGAGAGTTTTTGTGGCAGGAGGGCCATACCGCACATGCAACGGCAGAAGAGGCAGAGGCACGCACCATCCAGATGCTGAATGTGTACGCTGATTTTTGCGAGGAAGTACTGGCAATCCCGGTTGTCCGCGGACAGAAGACAGACAAGGAAAAATTTGCCGGTGCAGAGGCAACCTATACGATCGAGTCTCTGATGCATGACGGAAAAGCGCTGCAGTCCGGTACGAGCCACAACTTCGGTGACGGCTTTGCAAAGGCTTATGGCGTACAGTTTGCAGATAAGGACAATACACTGAAGTATGTACATCAGACTTCCTGGGGTATGACGACCCGTATGATTGGTGCGATCATTATGGTACACGGTGACAACAGCGGTCTTGTACTTCCACCGCGGATCGCTCCGACACAGATCATGATTATTCCGATCCGTCAGCAGCAGGAGGGCGTACTTGAGAAGGCAAATGAGATCAAAGCGACGCTTGCAAAAGCAGGATTGCGCGTGAAGCTGGATGATTCGGAAAAGAGTCCGGGATGGAAATTCTCCGAGCAGGAAATGCGCGGTATTCCGGTTCGTATCGAGCTCGGACCGAAGGATATCGAGGCAGGTGTGGCCGTGATCGTCCGCAGGGATACAAGAGAGAAGATCACCGCAAACATCGATGAGCTGGCAGAAAAGGTGGCAGAGGTACTGGAGACGGAGCAGCATGATATGCTGGAGCGTGCAAGAACACACAGAGAGAACCATACCTATGACGCAGTCACAAAGGAAGAATTCAAACAGATCGCAGATGAGAAGCCGGGCTTTATCCGCGCGATGTGGTGCGGCTGTCAGGAGTGCGAGGACGCGATCAAGGAAGATTTCGGAGTGACCTCCCGTTGCATCCCATTTAAGCAGGTGAAGCTGTCCGATACGTGCGTATACTGCGGCAAGCCGGCAACGAAGATGGTATACTGGGGCAAGGCATATTAATCGAATCAAGCTGCGAAGCAGCTATTAGCGAAGCGGATTACGAATATCCGTTTTGACTTGCAGGCAGGAAAAAATCGAATAAAGTGAGAGCAGGCTCCGTCGGAATTGCTGGAAGGATCAGCGGCCGACGGGGCCTTTTTTTCTGCAGACTGCACAGAAAACAAACGGAAATGTATACGCAGGCTGAAAAAATAACGAAACAGCGGTCATTTCTGTCCTTGTAAAACGGACAAATGTAGCCTTGAGATAATATAAATTTTCGGAAAAATCTTGACAAACACAGGCAAAGTGAGTATGATTTCGTTAAGAAAACGGAGGGAACCGCTTTTAGGGCGGTTCTTTCCATTATCGGAAAACATTCAAGGAGGAGATTATTATGAAAAAAATGGTGAAAGTTGTAAGTCTTGCCTGCGCATCAGCGATGCTGGTTTCCACAACTGCATTTGCAGATGGCGATGCATTTAAGGTGGGCGGTATCGGACCGGTGACCGGCGGAGCTGCTGTTTACGGACAGGCAGTAAAGAATGCGACAGAGCTGGCAGTCAATGAGATCAATGCACTTGGCGGCGTTCAGTTCGAGTTCCAGTTTGAGGATGACGAGCATGATGCAGAGAAGTCTGTAAACGCATACAATACCCTTAAAGACTGGGGTATGCAGATGCTGCTCGGAACCGTTACCTCTGCTCCGTGTATCGCAGTTGCAGCTGAGACGGCAAATGACAATATGTTCCAGCTGACTCCGTCCGGATCTGCAGTGGAGTGTGTGGCAAATCCGAATGCATTCCGTGTATGCTTCTCAGACCCGAACCAGGGTGCTGCATCTGCGCAGTACATAGGTGAGAACAAGTTGGCTACCAAGATCGGAGTTATCTATGACAGCTCTGATGTATATTCCAGTGGTATCTATGAGAAATTCGCAGCGGAAGCTGCAAACCAGGGTCTGGAGATCGTATCAGCAGAGGCGTTTACTGCTGATAACAAGACAGACTTCAGCGTACAGCTGCAGAAGGCGAAGGATGCAGGCGCGGAGCTCGTATTCCTTCCGATCTACTATACAGAGGCTTCTCTGATCCTGACTCAGGCAAACAGCATGGGCTTTGCACCGATGTTCTTCGGATGCGATGGTCTGGACGGACTGCTTACGGTAGATGGATTTGATACCTCACTGGCAGAGGGCGTTATGCTTCTGACACCGTTTGCAGCAGATGCAGACGATGAGCAGACGAAGAATTTCGTAGCTGCTTATGAGGAAGCTTACGGCGGGACACCGATTCAGTTCGCAGCAGATGCTTATGATGGCATGTATGCGATCAAGGCAGCAGTCGAGAAGTCCGGTGTGACTCCTGATATGAGCGTTTCTGATATCTGCGACGCTATGGAGACTGCAATGACTGAGATCACAGTTGATGGACTGACCAGTAAGGGAATGACCTGGAATGCAGACGGCGAGCCGAACAAGGAGCCGAAGGCAGTCAAGATCGAGAATGGCAGTTACGTATCCATGGATAAATAAGTATCACGAATAGAGATTGCAATGGTGCAGCCGCTGCAGAATATTCTGCAGCGGCTTTTTACCAATGAGACAACTATTCCGGCGTTCGGTCAGAGCGTGTTTGAAAATGTCTGTTCCGGAAGCTGCTTCCGGAAAAATATTTTCAAACATGCGCTGGATAGCCTGAAAACTGATATGGCTGCAGAGGGCACAATGCTTCACCGGGGCCAAAGCAGCAACTACGAATGTGAGGTGCAATATGAGCTTTCTTTCTTATTTAATAAATGGTGTCAGCCTCGGAAGTATCTATGCAATCATAGCACTCGGCTATACGATGGTATATGGTATTGCGAAGATGCTGAACTTTGCGCACGGTGATGTCATCATGATCGGCGCATTTGTAATGCTGAGCGCGCTCAATACGATGAGCCTTCCGCTGATCCCGGCGGTGCTTGTGGCGGTTGTGGCGTGTACCGTGCTCGGTGTTGTGATCGAACGGGTTGCATACCGCCCGCTTCGAAATGCGGCGTCTCCGCTGGCAGTACTGATCACTGCAATCGGTGTCAGCTATCTGCTACAGAATGTTGCGCTGCTGATTTTTGGCGCGAATACCGTTTCTTTCCCGAATAAGATTACGCTTCCGGCGCTGAGCCTGGCAGGCGGAAGCCTAGTGATTTCTTCTGTTACAATCGTAACGATTGTGGCGTGCGTAGTGATTATGATCGCACTGCTGTTGTTTATCAACAGGACAAAGGCAGGACAGGCAATGCTGGCTGTCTCCGAGGATAAGGGGGCAGCGCAGTTGATGGGTATCAATGTGGATGGAACGATTGCCCTGACCTTTGCGATCGGATCTGCGCTGGCAGCGATCGCAGGTTTTCTGCTGTTTACCGCTTATCCGTCTCTGGATCCGTACAAAGGAGCTATGCCTGGTATCAAGGCCTTTGTCGCAGCAGTATTCGGCGGCATCGGTTCTGTACCGGGAGCAATGATCGGAGGTATTCTGCTTGGTATTATCGAGATTCTTGCCAAGGCCTATATTTCTTCCCAGCTGTCGGATGCAATTGTATTTGCAGTGCTGATTATCGTACTGATCGTAAAGCCGACAGGACTGCTCGGAAAGAAAATTCAGGAGAAAGTGTAGGTGGATGAGATGGGAAAAAAGTTTGATAAAACGGTAAAAAACAATGCAGTTACCTATATTATGGTAATTGTGGCATGGCTTGTAATGATGGCACTGCAGCAGGCTGGGATGCTGAACAGCTCCACGACCGGTCTGCTGGTTCCGGTCTGCATCTATTCCATTATGGCAGTTTCCCTGAATCTGACCGTAGGTATTTTAGGCGACCTGAGCCTTGGACAGGCAGGGTTCATGTGTGTCGGAGCCTTTGCAAGCGCATTCTTTACGAATCTGGTGCAGGATTCCATCACCTTTACTCCGTTACGCTTTACCCTGGCGATTCTGATCGGTGCTCTGGTGGCGGGCGTGTTTGGTCTGCTGATCGGTATTCCGGTTCTCCGCTTAAGCGGTGACTATCTTGCAATTGTGACACTGGCATTCGGAGAGATCATCAAGAATTTCCTGAACATTTTGTATGTGGGAAAGGATAGTCATGGACTGCATGTCTCTATCAAGGATACGATGTCTCTTGGCATGGAGCCGGATGGAGTTGTGATTATTAAAGGTGCGCAGGGAATTACCGGCACCTCGCGGGATGCGACCTTTACGATTGGCATCATCCTATTGCTGATTTCTCTGTTTATCGTCCTGCGTCTGGTTCAGTCCAGAGACGGTCGTGCGATCCGTTCCATCCGCGATAACCGGATTGCGGCAGAGTCGATCGGCATTAATATCACAAAATATAAGCTGCTGGCGCTGACGGTTTCCGCTGCGATCGCAGGTATGGCGGGTGCGCTTTATGCACATAACTATAATTCCCTGGCAGCGACGAGTGCCAAGTTTGGCTACAATATGTCCATCATGATTCTGGTATACGTCGTACTCGGCGGTATCGGAAATATCCGCGGATCAGTCATTGCAGCAACTTTGCTGTATGTGCTTCCAGAGAAGCTGCGTTTCCTGCAGTCTTACCGTATGCTGATCTATGCAGTTGTACTGATTGTGGTTATGCTCTTTAGCTGGAGCCCGAAGGCACGTGATTTCCGGGAGCGTTATTCCCTGAAACGTCTTATCCACAAAAATACGGCAAAGGAGGCGGAATAAAATGGCAATGTTGGAAGTAAAAAATCTGGGCATTTCCTTTGGCGGACTCCGCGCGGTAAACGGATTTAATATTACAATTCAGGAAGGTGAGCTGTACGGACTGATCGGACCGAACGGAGCCGGTAAAACGACGGTATTCAATCTGCTGACCGGTGTATACAAGCCGGATACCGGAAGTATCCTGCTCGACGGGAAGGACATTACGACGCTGCATGCGATTGATATCAACAAGGCCGGTATTGCAAGAACATTTCAGAATATCCGTCTGTTTAAAAATATGACGGTGCTGGATAATGTAAAGACCGGTCTGCACAATAAGCATGAATATTCATTTCTGGCTGGAATTTTTCATACACCGGCGTATCATAAGGTAGAGAAACAGATGAATGAGCAGGCTATGGAGCTTCTGAAGGTATTTGAACTGGATCAGCATGCGGATACACTGGCGGCAAATCTGCCGTATGGTGAGCAGCGAAAGCTGGAGATTGCACGTGCGATGGCGACGGAGCCAAAGCTTCTGCTGCTCGATGAACCGGCAGCTGGTATGAACCCAAATGAGACGCAGGCGCTGATGGATATGATTCGTTTTGTTCAGTCACATTTTCATATGACGATTCTGTTGATTGAGCATGATATGCGGCTGGTTTCCGGAATCTGCGAAGAGCTGACTGTGCTGAATTTCGGCGAAGTACTGGCGCAGGGAAAGACCGCGGATGTGCTGCATGACCCACAGGTCATCACAGCATATCTGGGAGAGTAAGGAGGAAATCGCAATGGCAATGCTTGAAGTAAAAGATCTGCACGTATATTATGGAATGATTCAGGCGATCAAGGGGATTTCCTTTGAGGTCAATCAGGGAGAGACGATCGCGCTGATCGGTGCGAACGGAGCCGGAAAGACGACGACACTGCATACCGTCACCGGACTGCTTGCGCCGAAGAAGGGCAATGTAATTTTTGAAGGCCAGGATATTACAAAGATTCCGGCACATAAGATTGTCGGCCTTGGTATGGCGCATGTACCGGAGGGACGCCGTGTGTTTGCACAGCTTTCTGTCTATCAGAACCTGAAAATGGGTGCTTATACGAGAAGCAATAAAACGGAGATTGAAGAAACGCTGGAAATGGTTTATCGGCGTTTTCCGAGACTGGAAGAACGGAAAAATCAGATGGCCGGTACATTGAGCGGCGGTGAGCAGCAGATGCTCGCGATGGGCCGTGCACTGATGTCAAAGCCGAAGATTATCTTGCTGGATGAGCCGTCTATGGGCCTTTCCCCGATTCTTGTTAATGAGATTTTTGACATTATCCAAGCACTGAATGAAGCCGGTACGACGGTACTGCTCGTAGAGCAGAATGCGAAAAAGGCACTGGCGATCGCAGACAGAGCTTACGTGCTGGAGACCGGACGGATCGTACAGTCCGGTGATGCGGATGCGCTCATGCATGACGAATCGATCCAGAAGGCATATCTTGGAGAATAATAAAAGGCTGCATGTGGAGCCTGAAAAGGGGGATTACTATGAAAAATGTGGTAATTACAATTGCACGTCATTTTGGCAGCGGTGGAAAGACGATCGGAAAAATGCTGTCGGAGGATCTCGGTATTTCCTATTATGAGCATGAGATCATCGAGATGGCGTCGGAAGAGAGCGGAATTGCTGAGGAGCTGTTCAATCAGGCTGATGAAAAGCTGAAGCGTACTCCGCTGTTTTTCGGAAAATCTCATTCCGGAGAGTACAAAGGGAAGCTGATTGCACCGGACAGCGATGAGTTTGTCAGTGACCACAATCTTTTCAATTATCAGGCAAAGATCATCCGGGAGCTGGCAGATAAGGAATCCTGTGTCATCATTGGTCGCGCGGCAGATTATGTGCTGAAGGATTATGATAATGTGGTGAGCGTGTTTGTGCATGCCTCAAAGGATTACTGTGTTCGGCAGGCGATTGAGCGCAGTGCGTACACCGGAAAGGATGTAGAGAAGTTTGTCGAGCGGACAGACAAGTACCGCAGTGATTTTTACCGCTATTATACCGGACAGGAATGGACGGATGCGCGGAACTATGATCTCTGCCTGAACAGTGAACGTCTTGGCTTTGAGGGGACTATGGAAGCGATTGAGGAGTATATCAAGGTGCGCTTCGGAGCGCTCCCGGGGACAAAGAAAAATCAGTAGTGAAGGAAGCGGATTCCCGCTGCGATCTGAAAAGGTCGTAGTGGGAATTTTGTAGTATTTATACAAAAAACAGATGCATAGAGGAAAAAAGAATGTTATAATGAATAGACGACAAAAACTGTGATTTTTGCAGAGCGAATAAGTAGGAGGATCTGAAAATGGGTTTGGATGTAAGCAGAATAAGAGAGACGATTGCAGCTGGAAAGGCCGTGCTCGGTATAGAGCTTGGTTCCACAAGAATCAAGGCGGTGCTTGTAGATGAGACGAATGCACCGATCGCTTCCGGCGCACATGACTGGGAAAATCAGCTGGTAGACGGTATCTGGACGTACAGCCTGGATGCGATCTGGACAGGACTGCAGGACAGCTACGCAAAGCTGGCAGAGGATGTAAAGAAAACGTATGATGTGGAGCTGACGAATCTGGCAGCGATCGGATTCAGCGCCATGATGCATGGCTACATGCCATTTGATAAGGACGGAAAGCTTCTCGTACCGTTCCGCACCTGGCGAAACACCATCACGGAAGAGGCTTCCGATGTGCTGTCTGAGAAGTTCAATTTCCATATCCCGCAGAGATGGACGATCGCACATCTGTACCAGGCGATCTTAAATGGTGAGGAGCATGTGAAGGATATCGTATTCGTATCTACACTTGCAGAGTATCTGCACTGGCAGCTGACCGGCGAGAAGGTAGCCGGTGTCGGCGAGGCATCCGGTATGTTCCCGATCGATACGGCGACGAAGGATTACAATGAGCAGATGGTACAGAAGTTTGATGAGCTCGTAGCTCCGAAGGGCTTTGGCTGGAAGCTGCGCGAGATATTCCCGAAGGTACTCGTGGCAGGCGATGATGCAGGACGTCTGACTGCAGAGGGCGCAAAGCTGCTCGATGTATCCGGAAAGCTTCAGGCCGGCATTCCGCTTTGCCCGCCGGAAGGTGATGCAGGTACCGGAATGGCAGCGACGAACAGCGTAGCAGTCCGCACCGGTAACGTATCCGCCGGTACATCTGTATTTGGTATGATTGTTCTGGAGAAGGATCTGTCCAAGCCGTATGAGGCGATTGATATCGTGACGACTCCGGCCGGACACCAGGTCGCAATGGTACACTGCAACAACTGTACCTCTGATCTGAACGCATGGGTTGGCATTTTCAGGGAGTTCTCCGAGGCATTTGGCATCGAAGTCGATATGAACAAGCTCTTTGGTACCCTGTACAATAAGGCTCTGGAAGGGGATGCAGACTGTGGCGGACTGTTGGCATACAACTACTTCTCCGGTGAGCACATCACAGGCTTCAATGAGGGCCGTCCGCTCTTCGTGCGCAAGCCGGACAGCAAGTTCAATCTGGCAAACTTCATGCGGGTAAATCTGTTCACCTCTCTTGGTGCGCTCAAGGTTGGTTTTGATATCCTGCTGAAGAATGAGGACGTGAAGATTGACAAGATCTATGGCCATGGCGGACTCTTCAAGACAAAAGGCGTAGGACAGGGTATTCTTGCTGCAGCACTGAATTCTCCGGTATCTGTCATGGAGACGGCAGGAGAAGGCGGCGCATGGGGTATCGCACTGCTGGCTTCCTACATGGTAAATAAGGCAGACGGTGAGACGCTGGATCAGTTCCTGGCAGACAAGGTATTCGGAGGAAGCGCAGGCAGCGAGATGCAGCCGAACCCGGCAGATGTGGCAGGCTTTGACGCATTTATCGAGCGCTACAAAGCGGGACTGCCGATCGAGCGCGCAGCAGTAGAGGCGCTGAGATAAAATATCTGTTACGTGTAGCGAGCAGGGATGATTGACCGCAGGGTGACAAAGAAAATCTGGTTTGAAAGAAATAGTGGCGGGGTGGTACAATATGTGCTGTCCCGCTTTTAAAGCGGACATTCGCAATCCATCCCTGCAGCTCTGCTGACAGGGCCTGGCTTCGCTACTTGTTCATGAACGCAGTCGCTTCGCGATCTGTCGGTGGCAGCCATCAACTCCCGCTGACATAAGCATCTCCTCACACCCATCGCTTAGTGCTCCGCGCACTTGAAGCGGGGGAATGCTTATCTGCGTTCAAAGTAAAAAGAACAGGAGATTGACGAAGAATGAAATTTTACCTTGCCCCGCTGGAGGGGGTGACCGGCTATATTTTCCGAAATGCGCTAGATGCGTATTTCCCTGGGACGGATCGATACTTTACGCCGTTCATTGTGCCGGATCAGAAGCATGCACTGCGAAAAAAGGAGCTGCGGGACATTCTTCCCGAGAATAATCAGGTAAAGGAACTCGTTCCGCAGATTCTGACGAGCGATCCGGTGCGCTTCGTGGAGACGGCAAAGGCGCTGGCGGAGTATGGGTATGAGGAAGTAAACCTGAATCTGGGCTGTCCGTCCGGCACAGTGGTGGCAGGTGGACGCGGCGCAGGCATGCTTGCGGATGTAGAGAAGCTGGATTGTTTTCTGGATCAGATTTTTCGGGATACGGATCTGCGCATTTCTGTCAAAACGCGGATCGGGATCGAGCGTCCGGAAGAAGGGTATATGCTGATGAAGATTTATAATCAGTACCCGGTTTCCGAGGTAATCATCCATCCGCGCACGCGAAAAGAATACTATAAGGGAGAGCCACACCTGGATGTATTTAGCGAGCTGCTTGCGATGAGCAAACATCCCGTCTGCTACAATGGCAATCTGTTTACCGTGCGTGATTATGAGCAGTTCCGGGCGCGTTTCCCACAGGTGGAGCGCGTGATGATCGGCCGCGGCGTGCTCGCAGATCCGGGACTGATGCAAAGACTGAAGTCACTTGAGCATGCTCAGAAAACGGGAGAAGATTCAGACAGAAAAGAGAATGGTATGGAACAGTCCGGATCTGAAATTTACAGAACAGGCAAGCAGGAGCTGCGTGCCTTCCACGATACAATTTTCCGGCAGTACCGGGAGATTTTTGATGAGGATAAGAATGCGATTTTTCATATGAAGGAGCTCTGGAGCTATCTGGTGCACTCTTTCGAAGGGAGCGAACCATATGCCAAAAAGCTTCGTAAGACCTCCAGCCTGAACGAGTACCGCTGTGAGGTAGGCAATCTGTTCCGCGCGTGTGATCTGTATCCGGACGGTCCGGTACAGTGGAGGCCATAGATAAATGGGGCGAAACCCGGAATTTGAACGCAATTCAAATTCCGGGTTTCCTTTTTATGTGTAATTAAGCTTTATAATTTTGCAGCTTTTATGCTTCACGGTTCTGCTATAGATGTGGGATCACACCCGTACCCATACGCTCATCTCATTCTCACCACGGTTTGCCCATGTGTAGTATGGGATAAAATTGAGTTCTACCGGCTTTTTCTCTGCCTTCTGGATCGGACGGTAGAGGGTGCCTGCTTTTGGCGCCGGAAGCTCCTCGCGGTATCCATGCATCACGATCTCCTTTACAGGTTCGCCTGCTACAACGGAATCTTTGACAAAGGCTGGTGCGTTCCAGTCGAGAGTCAGCAGGTGAAGATCTGTGCCGTTGTCCTTTTCTTCCAGACAGTAGGTGATCGGTCCACGGGTAACGGCGGCCTTGCCGATGTCCTCGCGCACGCGCGGATCAGCGTTCCATACCTGAATCTCCATCGGGAAGTCGAGGGTCAGTGTCTCGTCCTTCTTCCAGGTGCGGGTGATATAGAGGTAACCGTCTTTAATGGTATATTCAGAGCTGTCCGCACTCACGGTGTAGCTGTTTGCCCAGCCCGGAATACGCAGTGCCAGTGTAAGAGGAACGTTTGCACCATCGACAGAGACAGTGACTTTTCCGTCCCACGGGAAGGCAGAATCGATGTGAACAGCGACTTCCTGACCATTTACCTTTTTCTTAACGTCACTTCCGATATACAGATGTACAAACAGGGTGTCGTCATTTTCCGTAAATGCGTAGGAGCTTACGGAACTTAAGGTACGTGCAAGGTTCGGCGGGCAGCATGCGCAGCCAAACCATTTCTGACGAATATCCTTTACGTGGAATTTCCGTTCATCCTTATGGCAGGCCTCCGGGAGTACCTCGAGCGGATTTACATAGAAGAAGCTCTTGCCGTCGAGAGCCATGCCTGAAAGTACGGTGTTGTACAGTGCCTGCTCCATGACATCTGCGTAGCGGGAATCCGGGTACATCTCCAGCATGCGACGTGCAAAAAATACAAGTCCGATGGAGGCGCAGGTCTCTGCATAGGCAGTGTCATTCGGAAGATCGTAGTTGAAGGAAAATGCCTCGCCGATGTGCGTGCCGCCGATACCGCCGGTGATGTAAAGCTTTTTGTCAACTATATTGTTCCAGAGCGTGTTGCATGCTTCAAAGAGCTTGTCGTCATCAGAGAGACGTGCGATATCTGCCATGCCGGAATAGAGGTATACGGCACGTACTGCGTGTCCGACTGCTTCATCCTGCTCCCGTACCGGAAGGTGTGCCTGGTTGTATTCATAGCGCAGGCCGTCCGGATTTTTCTTTACTTCTTCCGGGTGCTCCTGGTCAAAGTAGTATGGGCGGGTGCCGCGCTCATCGATGAAATACTTCGCGAGCTTCAGGTATTTGTCATTCTTTGTCGTCTCATAGAGACGCACAAGCGCCATCTCAGCGATCTCATGTCCCGGATAGCCCTTGCATTTGCCTTCCTCCGGTCCGAAGTAATCCGCTACATAATCGGCATAGCGGCAGGCAGTATTGAGAAGCTGATCCTTTCCGGTCGCCTGATAATAGGCTACCGCGCCTTCAAGCAGGTGTCCGAGGCAGTACAGCTCATGATTGTCTTTCAGATTGGAAAAAATCTTGTCTTTACCGTTCAGAATATAGTAGGTGTCCAGGTAGCCGTCGTCCTGCTGTGCCGCGCAGACGATCTGAATCGCATCGTCAGCGATTTTCTCCAGCTCCGGATCCGGATGCTGGGTCAGAGAGTAGCCGACTGCCTCAATCCATTTGTAGAAATCACTGTCCTGAAATACAAATCCGTAAAACTTGTCATCCTCCGGATGTGCCGGATCTTCCGGCAGTGCCTCAAAGCCACGGAACGTATAGACAGGCTCCCTGAATTCCTTTCCCTGCTCGCGGCGCTCCTCATTCTGCTTTCCGGCGGCCTTAAAATTGTGCATGCAATAGCTTGGCGCAGCACCTTCGACCTGATCGTTCAGCGCTGCCCACTGATACGGGATCACCTCTGTGCGTACCAGCTCCATTTCCTTTTTCCAGAATGCATCCTTTATCTGCACATCGCGAAGAGAGAGCGGGGATGAAAATTTTTGCTTATCCATGTATAATTCCTCCTTTTATCCGGCAGAGCTATGATACTTTCACAAATCATATCTGCAATAGCTCTGATAATTTTGAACCCATGTGTCTGTATTTTATCAAAAAACACATTCCAAGACCATTGTCAAACTGGAAGAAAACATGTAAAATATGGAAAAGCAGTTTTGGACAGCAGGAAGAAGCTGCGAAGCAGCGGATAGTTTGCGAAGCAAACGGTCATGCAACCTGTGTCCAAAACATCCTCACTACATAACCTGAAAGGAGCTCCACCATGCTATCTCTCGAAAAAATGTCTCCGCGCACCATCACCAGTGCCAACTATATCACCTCAGTTAACGGTATGCTGCACCCTACCCGCATGATGTCCGAGCATGATTTTCTGTACATTCTGGACGGTACCTGGGAGGTGATCGAGGAGGGGATTCCGTATGAACTGCAGACGGATGACCTGCTGATCCTCTGTGCCGGACGACATCACACCGGTGTGCGGCTCTGCAATCCGGGTAACCGGCATATGTATTTCCATGTGTTGCCTACAGAAGCGGAGCGATGTGGAAATAAACAGCAGGGATTATCTGAACGGAAAGAAAGCTGCATGGAACATGGAAAAGAAAATACGCAGAAAATATGCATGGATAAAATGGAAGCCGCAGAAGGCAGCGAAGATCCGCGCTTTTTGCGCAGCCACACGCTTATCCACTGTCAGAAGGAGCCGAAGATCCGCCAGTATTTCCATGAACTGATCTCTGCCTACTGGGGAGGTGATGCACAGCGGGAGGATCGGCTGACGCTTCTGTTTAATCTGATTCTGTGTGAACTCTCTTCGCTGCAGGCAGAGATGGCAGGCGGGCCGGGGAGTAATTCTATGCTGGAGCAGGTGCGGCAGAAGATTTACTCGAACCCGCAGGTTTTTTTTTCAGCACCGGAGATGGCGGCGGAGTTTTACATTTGCCCCCGCACACTGAACAACCGGTTCCGGGATTCCTGTAACCAGACCTTCTCTGCCTATCAGATGGATCTGAAGCTGGAAATGGTACGGGAGTTTCTGACACATCAGCCGGATGCGAAGCTCCACGAAGCAGCAGTAAACTTCGGATTTTATGATGAATTTCATCTGAGCAAGGCATTTAAAAAGAAGTACGGATATCCGCCGTCAAAGCTGCGAGGGAGCATTGACAAAAAGGGTACATTGGATTAGAATGAGTACTGATTTATGCAATCCTGTGTATAAATAGGAAGCAATGGAGGAGCATATGAGACACGAATTTAAAAAGATTGAGCCCAAATGGCAGAAGAAATGGGCGGAGCAGGAAATCTTTAAGGCAGTGGACGGAAGTGAGAAGCCGAAGTTTTACGGTCTGGTAGAGTTCCCGTATCCGAGCGGAGCCGGCATGCATGTCGGACATATTAAAGCATATTCCAGTATCGAGGTCATTGCGCGGAAGCGTCGTATGGAAGGATACAATGTACTGTTTCCGATCGGCTTTGATGCATTCGGACTTCCGACCGAGAACTATGCGATTAAGACATCCACACATCCGCGTATCATCACGGATAAGAATATCCATCGTTTTTCCGAGCAGTTAAAGAGCGTCGGATTTTCCTTTGACTGGAGCCGCGTGATCGACACGACTGATCCGGACTTTTATAAGTGGACGCAGTGGATTTTCCTGAAAATGTTTGAGAAGGGTCTGGTATTCCGGGATAAGACGCTCGTAAACTACTGCCCGTCCTGTAAGGTCGTCCTTTCCAACGAGGACAGCCAGGGCGGAAAATGTGACATCTGCCACAGTGATGTCGTACAGCGGTCGAAGGATGTATGGTATCTGCGTATTACACAGTATGCAGACAAACTGCTCGAGGGGCTGGATTCTGTAGATTATCCGGCAAATATCAAGCAGCAGCAGGTCAACTGGATCGGAAAGTCGACCGGTGCATTTGTAAACTTCCAGGTAGACGGACTGGATGAGCAGCTTCGCATTTACACGACCAGACCGGATACCCTTTATGGCGTTACCTTTATGGTTATCGCGCCGGAGCATCCGCTGATTGATCAGTATAAGGATCAGATTAAGAACTTTGGTGAGATTCAGGCATACCGCGATGTCTGCGCAAAGAAGACCGAGTTTGAGCGTACACAGCTTGTCAAGGAGAAGACCGGTGTCTGCATTGACGGGCTGACGGCAGTCAATCCGGTCAATGGCAAGAAGATCCCGATCTTTATTGCAGACTATGTCATGATGGGCTACGGTACAGGCGCGATCATGGCAGTTCCGGCACATGACCAGAGAGACTATGATTTCGCAAAGAAATTCGGCATCGACATCATTCAGGTCATTAAGGGCGGTGATATCGAGCAGGAAGCATACACCGGCGACGGTGAGATGATCAACTCCGAGTTCCTGAATGGCTATACGAATAAGAAGGATTCCATCAAGCGCATGCTTGAGGAGCTGGAGAAGCGAGGTATCGGCGAGGCAGGCGTACAGTATAAGATGAAGGACTGGGCGTTTAACCGTCAGAGATACTGGGGAGAGCCGATCCCGATTGTACATTGCCCGACCTGTGGCGATGTGGCAGTCCCATTTGAGGAACTTCCGCTTCGTCTGCCGGATGTGGAAGATTTCCAGCCGGGTGAGGATGGACAGTCTCCGCTGGCCAAAATCGATTCCTTCGTAAACTGCAAGTGTCCGAAGTGCGGCGGCGCAGCAAAGCGCGAGACTGATACGATGCCGCAGTGGGCAGGATCTTCGTGGTACTTCCTGCGCTACATCGACCCGCATAATGATAATGAGCTGGCAGCGATGGATAAGCTGAACTACTGGATGCCGGTTGACTGGTACAACGGTGGTATGGAGCACGTGACCCGTCATATGATTTACTCCAGATTCTGGCATCATTTCCTGTACGACATCGGCGTAGTCAATACACCGGAGCCATATGCAAAGCGTTCTGCGCAGGGTATGATCCTCGGTGCGGACGGCGATAAGATGAGTAAATCCAAGGGCAATGTCGTAGACCCGCTTGACATTGTAAAGGAATACGGTGCAGATACCCTCCGTACCTACGTGCTGTTCATGGGCGATTACGGCGCAGCAGCTCCGTGGAACGACAGTTCTGTAAAGGGCTGCAAGCGTTTCCTTGAGCGTGTGGCAGGTCTGACCGACATTATGACAGATGCTTCGGCAGATCCGGATATGGAAGTGAAATTCCACAAGGCGATCAAGAAGGTGACGGCTGACATTGAGGCGATGAAGTTCAATACCGCGATCGCATGCCTGATGACTCTGATCAACGACATCTATACAGTCGGAACAATCAGCCGTGATGATCTCGTGATCTTTATCAAGCTGCTTTGCCCGTTCGCTCCGCATCTTTGTGAGGAAATGTGGGAGAGCATTGGCGGAGAAGGCTTCCTGTCTCTGTCCGAGTGGCCGAAGTACGATGAGAATAAGACCGTCGAGTCCAAGATTGAGATCGGCGTCCAGATCAACGGTAAGCTCAAGACCACGATCGTCATCCCGAATGGCTGTACAAAGGAAGAGGCACTTGCGATTGCAAATGCAGACAGCAAGATTGCAGCGCTGACCGAGGGCAAGAACGTTGTAAAGGAAATTTATGTTCCGAATAAGATTGTAAATATCGTAGTGAAATAAAAACAGAATTTTACTGAAGCAAAGCCTCCGCAGTGGAATGCGGGGGCTTTGTGCTGTTCAGAAACAGACAGAGAACACGGCCTTTTTGTACTGGTTGTTATTTATCCGGCTTAATGGTAAAATTGGTATATAGAACAATGGGTATCATGTAGAAAAGGAGTCTGATCTATGGGAAGATTTGTAAATCCGGACAACAGTGCGTTTCAGGTCGCGTTAAATTCGAAAATATATGTAGATAAAACAGGGTTGTTGGAATATACAAACAGCGTCCTTGATACGGTGGATGCATATATCTGTAACAGTCGCCCGCGCAGATTTGGAAAATCCTTTACTGCAAATATGCTTGCTGCATATTATAGCCGGGGATGCGAGTCAGGAGCGATGTTTTCCGGACTGAATATTGGAAAAACAGAAGAATTTAAGGATCACCTCAATAAATATGATGTAATCCATATGGACATTCAGTGGTTTCTGTCGAATTGTAAAAAAGTGGATCAGATCGTGGAATTTATTACAAAGTCAGTTTTGAGTGAACTGAGGGAGGCGTACCCGGATGTATTGCTATCAGAAGTAGAAACTCTGCCGGACGGACTTTCCAGAATTAAAAATAGGACCGGGCGGAAATTTATTATCATTATTGACGAGTGGGACGTCCTGATTCGGGATGAGGCAGCAAATAAGCAGGTTCAGGATGCGTATATTAATTTTCTGAGAGGGATGTTTAAGGGAACAGAACCGACAAAATATATCCAGCTGGCCTATCTCACCGGGATTCTTCCTGTGAAGAAGGAAATTTCTCAATCTGCCCTGAATAATTTTAAACTCTATTCGATGGTGAGTGCCGGACCGCTGGCATCCTACATTGGATTTACGGAAGAAGAAGTAAAACAGCTGTGCGAGACATATGATCAGGATTTCGCAGAAGTCAGACGATGGTATGATGGATACCAGCTTGGCAAGTATCATGTTTACAATCCAAACGCAGTGGTCAGCCTGATAACAGAGGGGGAATTTCAGAGCTACTGGTCCGGAACTGCCTCTTATGATGCGATCGTGCCATTGATTAACATGGATTTTGACGGCCTGCGGGCTTCGATTATTGAAATGCTGTCGGGCGCGTCAGTGGAAGTCGATGTATCATCTTTTCAGAACGATATCGTAAATATTGTGAATAAGGACGATGTGCTTACTTATCTGATCCATCTTGGATACCTTGCTTATCTTGGCGGTCTGCGGCAGGCATTTGTACCAAATGAAGAGATCCGGCAGGAGCTGATCCGAGCGACCAGAAGGAGACAATGGAATGAACTGATCGTTTTCTGGCAAGAGTCAGAGCAGTTGCTGAACGATACCTTAGATATGGATGGCGTAGCGGTGGCTGCACAGATGGAAAAAATTCATTCCGAATACGTTCCTGCGATTCAGTATAATAATGAAAAATCGCTTGGCAGTGTGCTGGCACTTGCCTATTTAAGCGCCATGCAGTATTATTTCAAGCCGATTCGGGAATTACCGGCTGGTCGTGGATTTGCAGATTTTGTATTTATCCCAAAACCGGAATATCGGAATGATTATCCGGCGTTGATTGTAGAGCTTAAATGGAACCGGAACGCAAAGACGGCGATGAAACAGATCAAAGAAAAACGATATCCAGATTCACTGCTTGGCTATACGGGGGATATTTTACTGGTAGGAATCAATTATGATAAAAAGACGAAAGAGCACCAGTGCCTGATTGAACAGTATGTAAAAAAGTGAAAAATGGCCTGTCCATATACCAGAGGCTTTGTCGAGGTATGTGGATGGGCCAGTTTAATTTTTTATGCTTCTGTAGAAGCTTGCGGACCCTTTGTCATTCTGGCATGCTCCTCTAGCAGCTCCTCATACAGCTGCAGGAATGTCCAGCCGGCATTACTCTCAGTCAGCATGGCTTTCAGGGCGATCCGGATACCGGAACGGCGCATGCCCTGCAGGAGTGCATCCAGCCGTGCCTCTGAAAAATTACACAGGACAAGCATCTCCTCCTGAAGCTTTTCCAGAGATTCCGGGTCTGCAGTGGACGCTGCGCCTGATTTTTCGAATCCGGCAGCTCCTGCAAGTGCTCCTACCTGCTCCTGTACCTGTTCGGGCGCAATATTCCGGATCCGGATTCCCATACGGATGAGAAGACCTTTGAGCGCTGCGGTTTGCGGCGTTTTTTTCGGAGAAAAATATAAAACTGTTTCTTTCATGATGAATATCCTTTCTGAGATCGAAAATGGGATAGATGAAAACATGAAACTATTATAGCGAAAAGCGGCGGCGGGTGCAAGCGGCGAAAAAAATAGATATAAAAAAGATAGTATATTTAAGGGAAAACATAGATGATCTGGCAAACAAAATAAAAGATTTCGAACAAAAACAGTGACGGAACATTAAAAATATACAAAAAAGCTGATTTTGATGCTTTTAAAACATAAAAAATAGACATAAACTAGTATCAACAGCTGAAAGCTACTGTGAAGTTCGGCCGAAAAACATAATTCTGAGTATGCTTTAGCAGAAAATTATACTAATGGGGTTACAGAGATTTATCTGTATGTAGTAATCGAATAAGAGAGGGATTTTAGTATGAACAGAAACAAAATACGAAGAACGGTATCTGCAATAATGGGAACAGCGATGGCGGCAATGATAGCAACGGGAGGAGTGGTAACTCCGGCATTTGCGGAAGAGGCTACGCAGGTATCCTTAGAAGGAGCAACAGGGACAGTGTATGATCTTGGAGGGTTATCGCTTCCAATTTGTCAGCCAGGAGAGGTAGAGTTGACTTATATGGGAAACGATACGTGGTGTGCAGGTGTAAGCTACAATGATGGATTACCAGTTCAGGAAGAAATTGAAAAAAGAACGGGAGTACATATCAAATGGGATACTTACAGCAGCGATGTAGAAACAGTTCTGCAGACCAGACTTGCTTCTATGGAAGGATTACCGGATATGGTGGAAATACCGCCGTTTGATTCTAATGTAGGCGTAGATACCTATTCCAACAATGGAGTATTAATTCCGCTTAACGATTTAATTGAACAGTATGCGCCAAATATTCAGAAGCTATTTGAAAAGTACCCGGCGCTGAAAGCAATGTGTACATCATCTGATGGAAATATCTATGGGCTTGCAGGATGGTGGGGAGACATCAATGATTATGTACCAGATTACCTTTACATCCGTCAGGACTGGCTGGATAATCTCGGTTTGGAAATGCCGAAAACTGTTGATGAGTTGTATAATGTTATGAAGGCATTTAAGGAACAGGATGCAAATGGAAATGGAGATCCGAACGATGAAATTCCGGTTGCTACAAAAAATGGCCTGAAGCAGTTGTATTATTTAATGACTGGTTTTGGATATGACACAAACAGTTTGTGGTATACTGATGCTGACGGTGGAGTGCACTATGCAGCAGTCGAAGACAATTATAAGGAGATGCTTACATTCTTAAATAAGTGCTATTCCGAAGGATTGATTTCAGATGATCTGGATGGAACACAGCTTACGCAGAATATTACAGAGGATAAGGTAGGAATCGTTTGCCATGATCCAGCAGATAATATGGCATCTTCGGATGATCTTGCATTGACAACGAATCCAAATTGTAATTATCAGTTTATGCCGGTGATACAGAAGGATGAGAATGGAACCGCACAAATGACAAAGCGTTCTCTTACCTGGCACTATTATGGAATTACTTCGGCCTGCGAAAATCCGGAAGCAGCGATAAAATGGATTGATTATGTTTATGCAAGCGAAGACGGAAGAATGCTTTACAGCTATGGCGTAGAAGGTTTGTCATATGAAAAGGATGCGGATGGAAATATTTCCTTTACCGATCTTATAACAAATAATGAGACTTATACTTCTGCATTTTCTGCGTTGCGTAGTATTGGGGCATGGCCAACTTACTTTATTGATGATTCCGGTGAAGCATTTATGAAGATTTTTGAAGGTACGAAAGTAGAAACTGCCTGCAAAGACGCATACGGAAACATGAAAGACCCGTTCCCGGAAATGCTTGGTACTGCAGAAGAGTCAGAAGTGTATACGAGCGTATGGCCAGATCTGTCTACTTATTTGGATGAGATGTTTACTTCATTTGTAATAGGCACAGAGTCACTGGATAACTTTGACAGCTATGTAGAGACTGCAAATAGTATGGGAATGCAGGATATTATTAACATTAAGGCTGATCAGTATGCAAGATATCAGGAGATCGTTGCGCAGTAACTGAAGTCGAATGAGAGAATGTTCATCCCCTGCATGAACAGGGGATGAACGAAAAAAGATTTACAGGGGTGGAAGGGATATGACGGCGATAAAAAGCTTGAAGAAAAATATAAAACGGGATTGGATGCTGTTATTAATTATCCTTCCTGGAGTGATTTATTTTGCTGTGTTTTGTTATGGACCAATGTATGGAATTTTGATGGCTTTTAAAGACTATAATATTTCGAAAGGCGTCTGGGGAAGTCCGTGGGTAGGACTAAAACATTTTAAAGAATTGGTACAATCGGTATATTTTGGGCGTTTGGTAAAAAATACATTCTTGCTCAGTATCGAGCAGCTTTTATGGTCCTTTCCCATTCCGATTGCATTTGCCTTACTTTTAAATGAAATAAAAAATAAACATTTTCAGCGGTTTGCACAGACTGCTGCATATCTGCCGCATTTTGTTTCGGTAGTAGTAGTGGTAGGAATTTTGAAAGACTTATTGTCATCGGATGGTGGTGTAATCACACAGGTGCTTTCTGCTTTCGGTGTAGCTCCTAAGAATTATTTCAATCTTCCAGGAGCGTTTCGGCCACTTTATGTAGGCTCTGGAGTATGGCAGGAATTTGGCTGGAACTCGATTATATATGTGGCAGCAATATCAGGGATTGATCAGCAGATGTATGAGTCTGCTGCACTGGATGGTGCAGGAAAATGGCAGAAATTAGTTCATATTACACTGCCCTCTATTGCGCCGACCATTATTCTTCTTCTGATTTTAAATATGGGGAATATGTTAAACATCGGATATGAGAAAGTAATTCTCATGTATAATTCAGCGACTTATTCCACCGCAGATATTTTTTCAACTTATGTATATCGAAAAGGCCTTTTGAATGCGCAGTATAGTTTTGCAGCAGCAGTTGGTCTTGCTAATTCGCTCATTAATATTGTCATTTTGTTGACAGCGAATTTCACTGCCAAGAAGATGACAGATACGAGTATTTTTTAACCGATTTGACGATGGACGTGGAATGGAGAGAGTATCATGCGAAAAAAAACAAAGAAAACCTGTTCAGATGTTTTTATTATAATAGGGATTATTCTGATTATAATTATAACGCTTTATCCGGTTATTTATGTTGTAAGCATGTCGTTTAGCGATCCAACACATGTATTGGCAAGAGATGTTTATCTTCTTCCTAAAGGTTTTTCTTTAAAAGCGTATAAAATGATTTTCAAAAATGATACAGTACTTCGGTCGTTTGGAAATACGCTTTGGTATACGTTTGTTGGAGGATTTATCAGCGTATTATTAACTGCTATGACTGCTTACCCACTTGCACGCAAACAATTTTTCTTGCGGAAACAGCTGTCATTTTTAATGACGCTTACCATGTTTATTAGTGGAGGACTGATTCCGCTTTATATTTTAGTTCAAAAACTGCATTTATATAATACTCGATGGTCTATTATTTTGCCATATATCATTAGTGCGTATAATCTGATCATTACACGTTCCTTTTATGAATCATTGCCAGAGGAAATGGCAGATGCAGTTAAGATTGACGGTGGATCTGAATTTACAATTATGACAAAAGTATTTATGCCGTTGTCAAAGCCTATTATTTCCGTATTAGTCCTGTTTTATGGGGTTGGATATTGGAACAGCTATTTTGCACCGTTGATTTTTCTTTCAAACGAGAAGCTACAACCGGTACAGCTGTATTTAAGAGGAATACTAATCACCAGTCAAATGCAGGCATCGGGCATGGGGTTGGATGCAGTATTGATGAACGAGCAGATGAAATATGCAGTAATTGTAGTTGCATGCTTTCCGATTATGATTTTATATCCATTTATACAAAAATATTTTGAGAAAGGTGTGCTCATTGGAGCGGTAAAATAAAAAGGCGTACAGGAAATGGAGGAAGAGAAATGAAATTAAAAGCACCGGAAAATTTGAGCAGTAAGGAACGTATTTGCTTTTATGATTGTGAGGAAAACAAACGATATTATCAATATGGCACTGCAGGTGGATGGAAGAAGTATGCAGGTAATCCGGTGTTTGGTGGAGTGTATGAAACCTGTTTTGACGTGTCGCTGCTTCTGGAGCATGAAGGAAGCAGTGAACAGGTATTTAAAATGTGGTTTTCTTGGAGACCGAAACGTGCAATCGGCTATACAGAAAGTGCAGATGGAATTCACTGGAAGGAGCCGGTCGTTGTCTTGAAGCCGGTAGAAGGATCGGATTGGGAGGCTGATGAAATAAACAGACCTTCTGTGATTTATAAAGACGGAACGTATCAGATGTGGTATTCTGGACAGATGCATCCATATATGGAAGATGGAAGATCCGTCATTGGTTTTGCAGAAAGCGAGGATGGAATTCACTGGAAACGAAAGGAAAGACCGGTGATGGAACCGGGACAGCCATGGGAAAAACAGGCGATTATGTGTCCGCATGTTTTGTTTGATGAAGAGGATAAATATTATAAAATGTGGTATGCAGCTGGCTGTAATCATGAGCCGGATGCAATTGGCTATGCGGAAAGCGAAGATGGAATCCATTGGGAAAAAGAAAAAAATAATCCGGTATTGGCTCCGGATCCATCTTATTTATGGGAGCAACATAAAGTGGTAGCCCCATGCGTGATAAAAGATGATGATTGGTTCTATATGTTTTATGTGGGTCATTTGCATGAAGAACGGGCACAGGTGGGATTAGCACGCTCCAGGGATGGAAAGACAAACTGGGAAAAGCATCCAGAGAATCCACTGATTTGTCCGACAGAAGGTTCATGGGATTCCGTGGCAGTCTATAAACCATTTGTTTTAAAGGTGGGAAAAAGCTGGATGATGTGGTACAATGGAGCTGCATATGAAGAACCGATCTGGGTTTTTGAACAGATTGGGCTGGCTACTTTGGATGAGACTACTTTGTTTTAGATAATGAGAGGGCAGCGCGTTTGCGCTGCTTTTTTCTATCATTATTCATGAAAAAGATGGGGGGATATGGGTGAAAAAAGAGAGGCAGCTTCAGACAAGGATGTTTATTTCCTATATTGTAATTCCAATTGCTATATTACTCATGTTTTCTGTACTGTTTACAGTTGCATATTATTCTATGTCGAAAGTCAGAATTTTGACTTTTGAAGATGATACGGCAGATAATGTAGATAATCAGATGAAAGAGGTGATAGATAATCTGCTGAAATCTGCATCGCAGTATTCTATGACACCGTGGGTAAAACGTTTAAAATATATGCAGAAAATGCCGGAATTAATGAAAGAGAATATTACGGCTTCGGATATTTCTGATTATGCCAGTTCACTTGCGTTGACGGAAATCAATGACAGTATTATAGAGTCGATTTACATTTATTATAGTACCGGAGAGTTTGGAATCACTAGTATAGGAAAGATTAATTGGAAAGGATATACGGATATTTATCAGATAGAAAGCGCAAATCAGGATTTTATGAATGGCGACATTCTGAAACAAAATAATCAGCATGTGCTTTGCCATAATGTAACAATGATAAAAAACGCAAAAAAAATTCAGGGATTTTTTTTGATTCAGACAATACCATTGGAAAATTCCTATTCTGGTGAAGTTAATATATTATTTTTTATTCCATACGAGAATCTTTATAATTATATTGCGAAATTTGCAGATGATGGGATGAAACAGGTATGCCTGACGGATGGTTCAAAAGTGTTATATACAGAAGTGAGGAACAATGGAGAGCCAATATTGGAGAAAGATGCTTATATTGGGACATATGATCATGGAGATCAGAACTTATATTATCAGAAACAGTTAAGGGCATACATATCTGTATATAGCAAGACGGGGATGGATATTGGAATCATACAAATTGTAGATAATCAATTTTTATCACGTGATTTTTGGGCATTTTTTCGATGGATTCTTTTTGTGGATTCGCTGCTTTCCATCTTTATTTTTCTTGTTTCACTTCAGCAAACGAAAAGAAGCTACCAACCAATCGGACATATCGTACAGCTGTTGGATACGCAAGGAGAAACAGCTGCAAATGCGGATGAGTATGAGATGATAGAGCGGGCATTAAGAGATCTGGAGAGTCAGAAAAAGAAGCTGGAAGTCTCTGTATATGAACAAAATCCGATGATTGAACAATATATTTTATATGGCTTGTTAAATGAACAAAGAATGGATGAAAAAGAAGAACGCTATATTAATATGGTTCGGCAATTTGCAAATTTTCGAGTTATGGTGCTGAATGATGGTTCAGATGCAGAACCTTATATAGATGAGATTGACGAACAGCTTGCAATATATCCACAGATACATACCGCGTTTCTGAGAGAGGGTAAATGTTATTTGTGGGTTCTGAATTATGGTGAAGAAAATCTGATTACAGAAATCATGGAATTGCTAACGCAGGTATTTAGTGATCTGAATTGGAAAGAGGCTGTACTTGGGCTAGGGGCAGCACATGAGGATATTCGCGAACTTGCCAAGGCATACCAGGAAGCGAAACAGGCAATAAAATATCATTTCTTTTTTGGGGAAGAACATGTTATTATTTATGACAGAGAGGAGATTTGTCACCGGGGGGAAAAGGAAGTTTACTTTATGGTGACTCAGGAGGAAAAGAGGCAAATGGAGGATGCAGTAGCGAATCTGGATGCAGACAGACTGCTGCAAGTGTGTACGACTGTGCTACGAAGGAACAGTGCGAATCCGTTTATGCAAGATGATGAGTGGAGAACCGGAGCGATTCATTTAAGCCAGTGGGTGTTTGCTTCCTTTAAGGGATATGGGGAATTGCCGGAGCTTACGGAGACGATTGATCCGGTGAAATATAATACGTTTGAAGCTTATATATCCGTATTTGCAAGCCGACTGGAAAATCGCATCGAGTGTAGCCGTAACAGAGAAAATCCGGCCTATGTAGCCAAAAATGATAAAATCAGAAAGTATGTGGAGGAGCATTTGACAGATGCAAATCTGTCTTTGAATGAAACTGCGAGGATCATGCATTATACAGCGACTTATTTCGGAAAATACTTTAAAGAACAGTTTGGCTGTGCATTTCAGGAATATGTAGCAGTAAGACGGATCGAGTGTGCTAAAGAATGTTTAAGCAGGGATCCGCAGGGAAAGAAGAAAAGTATTCAGGAAATTGCGCTTCAATGTGGTTTTACAAATGATGTAACCTTCCGGCGGACGTTTAAAAGGTATACAGGGGTGACACCTTCGCAGTTTTGCAAGGATGAGGAATAAGAAAGAAGAGGAAGAAACCATGAAAATCAAAATCATAAAGAAAAACGACGACTACTCTTTGGAATATGAGGTCGGTGACATATTTGACACGACCGGTATGTGGTATGGAGGCGTGCATATTGCGGGACGCTCCGGGATACCGGTATCACTGGATAAAACGGAGTATGTTGTACTGGAGGATGAGGAGTTGGAGAAGTCCGGTGCAGAAGGAAAAGTCAGTGGAAAAAAGAATATGGAAGTGGATAACGAAGCGGATTCGACGGTGTCCGGTGGAAAAATGACACATGATATCCGCGTCGGGGATGTCGTGCGGCATTTTAAGCGGGAGTGGGTGTCGGAGGAGACATCCGAGTATCTGTACCGGGTCATTGCATTTGCAACTCATACGGAATCCGAAGAAAAGCTTGTTATTTATCAGGCGCTGTATGCGCCGTTTAAGACCTGTGCGCGGCCGTATGAGATGTTCATGAGTGAGGTAGACCATGAAAAATACCCGGAGGTTCGGCAGAAGTACCGGTTTGAGCGGGTGGAGATAGAGGAGCGGTAATCACCGCTCCATCTGTTTGAGCTCCGGCAGTATTGTGAGCAGCATGATAACAAAACACAGGGTTCCGCCGATGACATTGGAAACGGGTTCTGCCATGAATACGCCGTTTGCACCCATACCGAAGGCATATGGGAAAAGATAGGTCAGCGGTACGACAATGATGACCTTACGAAGCAGGGAGAAGAAAATCGCCTGCTTCTTTTTATTTAAGGATTTAAAGAAGGTCTGTCCGATGTACTGTAGCGCCTGGAAAATGAAGGCTGCAAAATAGAGCTTCAGAGCCGGGATCGCGTCGGCGGTCAGGGAGGCATCTGAGCTAAAGATGCTGATCAGCGGAAGCGGGAATAAAGAAATAACGCACCACATGATGGCAGTGTAGGCGAGTGCCAGAATTCCCATGGTGATGCCGGCCTTTCGCACGCGGTCCGGACGACGGGCACCGTAGTTGTAGCTGATGATCGGGGAAGAGCCTTCTGTGATGGCAAAAATCGGAGTGTCGACCATCTGGCGGACACTGGAAATAATTGTCATGACAGATACGTACAGGTCTCCGCCGGTGTCGGCGAGCACATTGTTACAACAGATGGAGACAAGACTGTTTGTCAGCTGCATAATGAAGCTGGCGGTGCCCAGGCTCACGATATTTTTGGCGTAGCGGATGCAGGCTGCAAGCTCGGTACGACGCAGCAGCCGGATCTTAAATTCTGCCCGGAAATGCAGAAAAAAGAGCACGAAGGATGCTGATAGAAACTGCGACAGGATTGTGGCGATGGCGGCTCCGCGGATGCCAAGTCCCATCACAAAAATAAAGACCGGGTCGAGAATCAGATTGGCGACGGCGCCGAGCGCTACAGAGAGCATTCCGGTCGTGGCGTAGCCCTGCGCATTGATGAACGGATTCATGCCCGTGGAAATCATGGACGGAAAGGTGCCAAGCAGATAGATCATCAGGTACGGATAGGCATAGGTGAGTGCGTCTGCGGATGCACCGAACAGAGTCAGGATCGGACAGGCAAAGATGAGTCCGGCCAGCATCAGGACAATAGAGGCCAGCGCGAGCATAGAAAAGGACGTATTTAAAATCCGACCGGCATTTTCGCGGTTACCGCGTCCGCGTTCGATCGAGAAGAGCGGTGCGCCGCCACTTCCAAACAGGTTGCTGAAGGCGGTGATAATCATAATGACCGGGAAGCAGAGACCGACAGCACCAAGGGCTGTTGTTCCGACACCGGGAATACGGGCGATGTAGATGCGGTCCACGATATTATAAAGCAGGCTCAGCACCTGTGCGACCAGCATCGGGATCGCTGCCATAAAAATATTTTGGGTAATGGTTCCATTTTCAAAATCAATTTGTTTCATAGTTATCTCCTGTAGGATTGCTGGTGGCTTTTGACCCTGGCATCTTAGAAAAAGTATAGCACGGTTTGAAAGTTGTGAGAAGTGAGTTTTTGGATGGATTTTACATTGATTTCACCTTTTTTTATAAATAAAAACTTGACATTTAAATAATCTAATATTAGAATATCTAAAGTTAAAATATATATAAGAACAAAGTATGAAAATATCATACAAAAGTATCAGGTGGAAACAAAGTCCTGCCGCAAAGTGGCGGGAAGGAAAGGAGGGGCATTATGCGTCCACTGGATTTTGTATCTTTAAGTAGCAAAATGATGAAAGCCTACGAAGCGGTCTGCCAGCCGGTCTGCAAAAGGTATCAGCTGAATCAGACCTGTCTGGATGTGATTTTATTTCTGGCAAATAATCCGGAGTATAATACTGCGAAGGATTTGTGGGAGATCCGTGGCATCCGAAGCGGAAACGCATCCGTGGCGATCGAGACACTGGTCCGGCGCGGGTACCTGAAGCGGGAGGCGGATGCCCAGGATCGGAGACTGCAGCGCCTGATTCTGACAGAGCGGGCCAATGAGGCCATCGCAATGGGACGGCAGGCACAGCGTGTCTTTGGTGAGCAGATGATGAGCGGCATCACGGAGGAAGAGCTGCAACTGTATTGGAAGATATCGGAGCAGATCCGGGAAAATGTGATCCGGATTGCACAGGGAAGGGAGAAGGAACGATGATAACGGAATTTATAGTTTGCATTCTGGCAGGGCTGGGAGCAGGACTTGGAACCGGCTTTGCCGGGATGAGCGCAGCAGCGGTGATCAGTCCGATGCTGATCACATTTCTTGGGATGGAGCCATATCAGGCGATCGGCATCGCACTTGCGAGTGATGTGCTGGCCAGTGCCATCTCTGCGTATGAATATGGAAAACATAAAAATCTGGATATCCGTAATGGATTAGTCATGATGGGGACGGTACTTGTATTTACATTTATTGCGAGCTATCTGTCCAGTTTCGTATCCGGAAATGCAATGGGTGGTTTCTCTACCGTGATGACGATGCTGCTAGGCATCAAATTTATCGTAAAGCCGGTCATGACGACGAAGGAAACGATGATGGCAGTAGACAAAAAGACCCGCGTGATCCAGTCAATTCTGTGCGGAACCGTGATCGGACTGATCTGTGGGTTTGTCGGGGCAGGCGGCGGCATGATGATGCTGCTCATTCTTACCTCTGTACTCGGTTATGAGCTGAAGACGGCGGTCGGAACGAGTGTGTTTATCATGACGTTTACGGCACTGACCGGAGCTGCGAGCCACTTTTACTTAGGCGGCATGCCGGATGTGAAAATCCTTCTGATGTGCATGCTCAGCACCCTGTTCTTTGCACGGGTCGCAGCGGTCTTCGCAAACAAGGCATCGGCAAAGACTCTGAACCGGGCGCTCGGTATCGTACTGACGGTGCTCGGTGCGGTCATTATTCTGGTGAAGCTTGTGCAGTAGCGGAGCATCAATCAATATCTGATAGAGCCTCCGGCATTCTTAAGTGAAATACAGAGTGATACGATATAAGAAGATCAAAAAAGCTGTCATCTTACGGGAAACCCATAAGATGGCAGCTTTTTAACCAAATCAAGCAAGTCACCTGCTCCAATGCGCAAAGCAATAAGCAGTGGGTTGGACTTAAGATTCTCGGTAAAAGACATCCTTATCAAGCGCCTTGTTTTGGTGTGCGACGATCGTCGTGCAGACGGCATCGCCGGTGATGTTTACGGCGGTTCTGGTCATATCAAGGATACGGTCGATACCCATGATCAGCCCGATCGCCTCGACCGGAAGACCGACAGAGTTGAATACCATTGTCAAGGTGACAAGTCCGACGCTCGGGACGCCTGCTGTTCCGATAGAGGCGAGAGTTGCGGTGCCGATGACGATCAGGTAGTCGGTCAGGGTCAGTGGAATATTGAATGCCTGTGCGGCAAATACGACTGCCACGCCTTGCATGATGGAGGTTCCGTCCATATTGATGGTTGCACCAAGTGGGATCGTGAAGGACGATATTTTCTTGGAAACACCGACCTTCTTATTTAATGTATCGATCGACAGCGGAATCGTCGCATTGGATGTCGCAGTCGAGAAGGCAAAGGCCATAACCGGGAAGAACTTTTTGATAAATTTGAGCGGATTTAAGCCGGTGAAAATTTTCAGCAGGATCTGATATACACCAAAGCACTGCACGGCGAGTGCGATCAGGACTGCGATCATGTACTTTGCAAGCGGAAGGAATGCGGAAAATCCGATGGTTGCAAAGGTGCGGGAGATCAGACAGAAGACACCGATCGGGGCAAGGCTCATGACCATCATCGTCATTTCCATCATGATATCATTGAACTGGCTGAAAAAATTTGCGACGGTTTCCGCGCGCTCGCCGAGCTTGGCCAGAATGACACCGATGATCAGCGCAAAGACGATGACCTGCAGCATTTCGCCATTGGCGAGGGCCTTAAATGGGTTGTCCGGAAGGATGTTGAGCAGGGTCTCTGAAAAAGAGGTTGCCTGCATGGTCTCAACGGTCGAGCCGCTCGTCTGGATCTTGCTCATGTCAAGCCCGATGCCCGGATTGATGATGTTGCCGATGGTGATTGCCACAGTAACGGCGAGGGCAGTCGTGACAAGGTAAAAAAGCAGCGTCCGCACACCGACAGTGCCGAGCTTTTTCGTGTCCCCGATTGCCATACTTCCGCACACAAGGGAGCAGAGTACAAGCGGTACGACAAGCATTTTCATCAGACGGATGAAGCCCTGTCCGATGACATAGAGAATGCCGTCGATGAGGATATCATTTTTAAAGGAGCTATCCGGAACCAGGTAGCAGAGTGCGGCTCCGAAGAGAACACCGAGGATCAATGCAAGAAAGATGATCGTCGTCAGTCCGAGCTTCTGTTTCTTTTTCGTGGTTGTTTTGGTCATATTCAATCTCCTGTAATTTAACCGAATCAAGCAAGTCCCCTGCTTCAATTGCGCAAAGCAATAAGCAGTTGGTAGGGACTTGCTTGTATCAGGAGT